>Ga0099822_1011498_pt1 | contig 10779 bp, 5 predicted proteins | sample CowpeawhiteBW_FD_76839 | JGI IMG/M metagenome (GOLD analysis project Ga0099822, IMG submission 76839) | Root nodule microbial communities of legume samples collected from California USA - Cow pea white BW | ecosystem: Host-associated > Plants > Roots > Nodule | place: USA: California | collected... | reverse complement strand
TAAAAATAAAATAATTATTATAAATAAATATAAAAAAAATATAAAATATATATATATATATATATATATATATATATATATATATATATATATATATATATATATATATATATATTAATAATAATAATAATAATAAAAAGATTGTGATAGGATGAGTTGATTTCTTTTTCTGCATCAATATTTACTATTTATAATTTCATATGTTAAGTTTTTTATTTTTTAAAATTAATTGTGTAAAGCGTGAATTAGACCAAAATTAATGTTTTATTTAAAAAAAAATAACATGTGATGCATTATTTGTCATGTAAGATCAACTTTAATATAGTAAGAAAAATAAAGACAAAATATTCAATTATAAATTAAACTTCAGGACCGAAAACAGATTTTTTTTTTTAATATAAACACCATATTTTTTCATTGTGGTTAATAAGTTGAAGATGAAGACTAGTACTATTGTTTAGTTGTTTTTTTTCTATGTTTGGGAAACAAAACAAATCATATATGTATTTGTTTTTCTTTGATTTATTTTTGAATATGAGTTTGTACTCTATACATAAGTATATATGTTTCTTTATTAAAAGAATATTGGTAATATTCTTTATTGGATGATTTGTAATCAAATAATAAGTGTTCATGCAATATTGGTGGTTTTTTCAAAAGTAGTCACTTTTTTCCTCTCCAGAACAAACATTGTACTTGAGAGTTGTAGTGCATCTGTATTTACACATACATTCTCTTTGGTACCATATATTTACTTTGCAAGGTTGAATTAACGGTTATTAATAAAAAAATGCACTCTTACTACTATGAACTTAACAAATTTAAATAAAAAAAAATAACATAAATAGAACATGATACTTATATACTCTTTTGACAAACAAGCGATAGCGTTTTAGGATCGACAAGTGGAGAAAGATTCTTCTCCTCAAAATTCGAATTGTTGAATGAAGTGAAGTCTATTAAGTTTGTAATAAGTTTAAAAGTATATAGACAAAGATCTCATGTTAATTTTGGAATTAATTACCTTTTAACTATCTTAAAACATAAAAAAAAAAAAAGAATAGGTAATCAGTGCAGTTTTAACACATTTTATTTTTTTATATTAAAAAAGTAAAATTTTATTCAATAATTTTAACTTTGTTAATTTTCTTTAAATCTTATTAATAGTTAATATTATGTATTTGGTTTTACTAATTTTTATTAAAAACAAAGTTAACGTTAATATATTTAACTTTAAGAAACAACGAATTTAAAATGTATAAGACAAAAATATAAACAGTAAAAGGTTTTCTTAATTTCTTTAATAAACATACATGATAATGAATAAATATTAAATACACAATTAATTACTTCAATTATTAACTGAGTCCAAACAAAACTATCAAAATTAAAAATTTTAATTTTTTATTATACTAAAAGTAAAATATTTATTCTATTGAGAATTGGATTGTCATTTTCATCACGTATCAAAATGAGCTGGTCTTCTTAAAGAATGAGGATTTATTCTTGTTTCAGCTTTCTATGCTAAACTTTTGACTCATCTTTTTAATTTTACACCAACAACGTTCGGTCGAGAACATAAATGTTTAATACTATTTTGTCTTCTGATGTTTTTTTTTTTCTCACATTACGTTTGTTCTTTTCGATTGAGCTTTTTATGCAACATCATACTTCAAATTCAATCATTATTATGATCCTATACTACAACTTATAAGAAGTTTTATTATAATTAATTTATAATCATGTTGCATGTTTATCAATAGCAAATAATAGGAGACAATTAATAGACCAATAGTCTTAAAAAGGAGAAATGAAAAGAAAAAAGTATTTAGATACATCACAACTAATAATAATCAATGAAGAAAATTATTTCTTTGATAAAATTTAAAGCAAATTAACTTCATAACAACATTAAATTTATTTATGTTGTACATATAAAGATATCTTTCTTGGTAAAAAAAAAAAAAAAAACACAGAAAAAACCAATCTCAGGATGAAAAGATCTTAATTGAATTATTTTATCTTGCCATACACTTTAAGCTATCATGATGTCTTTTTCGATCAATAAAGATATTCTTTTGCGATGAAAGTCCACAAACAAAAGTAAAATAAAAGTGTTCCAAGCATCATGTTATTTTGGTCTTTTATCTCTCAAATGACATTGGTTATCCAAATTAAATGGTTATTTCCTATCCTTTAGACTAATATTGTTTATGTAAGATTGATCATTTCAAGAAAATCACGTAACTAATGAATATAACTTGTCAATAATACCAGAAAAACATGGGTAATTCAATTTTACCAAGGGATTACTGATGCTAAAAAAATTGTTTGTAAGTTGGTCATCGATGAATTTCACCGATATATTTTGTGATTCATCAGTAATTACTAACAACTACAAATTTGTTGGTAAATATCCATCGATATACATCCGTCAATAATTATTAATAGATTTTGACCATCTGTAAAATACGTCGCTAAAAAATCATAATTGGATCTTCTTCTTCCTCCTCCTCTTCCTTTTTTTTTCCTTTTCTCTTTCTTCTTCTTCCTCCTCTCTTCTTTACTGCACATTTGTTGTCGATGTCATGATTGTTGATTCAACCGTCGTCACCTCTAACTCATTTTCCTCTTTTCCTTTTGTTTCTCTTCCTCTTCTTCTTCCTCCTCCTCCGCCTCCGCCTCCACTTCCTCCAACTCTAGCAGCCACTGTCGTCACACCTTTGCATCAACGTTGCACTTTCGAGTTGTCACTAAGTTGTCGTCATTGTAGTTTTCGTTGCACCTTCGTTGTCACCATGGACTCCAGCATGCTCCTTATCCTTCTACACATCCTCCTTCTTTTCGTCTTCTTTCTCTTCTTCTTCTCACTCACCTTTTCTTAATATATAAAAATTTGTCATTCAGTTTATTGGTGAATTTTTTTTTCAAAAATCAAAATTATGATTTACAAACATAACAGATTACTAGATACATTGCTGATAAAAAATTCGTCTATAATACAAATTTTAATTTATCTACAAATGTAGCTAATGAATTTTACTGACAAATTTATTATTAACAAAAAATTATGTCAGTAATTTAAATTCTAATATTCATCAATAATCTTACCAATGAACTAATTTCTATTAGTAAAAATTCGTTAATAATTCCAAAAAGTGTTGTAACTAATTTATCTCAAATTATAATTAAAAAAGTTATATAAAATAAATCACATTAAAAAGGTGAAATAAATGAATGAAAGTAAAAGATTTTTTTTTTTTCAAATGAAATACAGCAGTGAATCATGTGACAGAATTCTTGGTATTTTAGTAATCCCTCCACAAAATTTCTCTCAAACAAATCTACCAATTCAATATTATTTCTACCTCAAATTTTCAACCTCGATCGGAGTTTACCTAATGAAATATTTAAGCGAAGCAATAAACACCTATTACATAAAAAGAAGAAGAAAATGATTTCTAGAAATGAATAAAAACATGAATCACTAATTACAAGGATCAGAAGTTGATAACTAAGTTTCTTAAAACCCGTAAAATAGTTATATATAAGAATAAATGTCTTGTATACAAGGGGAAGAAGTAGTATCCACCCATATTTGGCCACACAACACCACAACCTTCACAATTCACCACAAAACCAAAAATATTTTCCGTTTTCATTCCAAACTTTACCTCGCTAATCCCCGCGGCACCCATCAAATTCAACAACGCCAAACCAATTAATTAATCAATCAATCAATTAATCTTCCAAATAATTAATCAATCACGAGATTAAATGATTAATCAGTGGCCGGAATATTCGACCGGCGGCGAGGGCGGCAACCGTGAGCTGAAGTTTCTGAAGGGAAACTCTTCGGGGCTTTCGCTCTCGAAGTTGAGGGCGTAGCTGGAAGGGTCGTAGCTAAAGTCCGCCGACTGTGACTGACGGTTATGGAGGAGCTTCCGACTCAATCGGGACTTTAGACTCCGTCCCCTCACACGTGTATGCGAGTCATTCCCGAAATCGGTGCCCGGGGGTGACTTTAGTTTGAACCACGAAAAAGATGACGTGGAGCCTGCCGGAGAAATTGGCGTTCTGGGTATATGAAATTTGCTGTAAAACCCTTCTCCGTGTTCTAGGGAATCGTTATGCGATGTTCCTGAGAAACAACATATGGAAGATTTTAACTTCTCCCTCAGAGAATGTTGCCGGTTAATACCACTTTGCATTATTATTGTTGCTTTGTTAACAATAACAACAGCAACAAAATTATGGTGAAACACAATAGAAGATAGGTTTTTTAAGAAATGGGAATTTTTTTGGTTTTTGCTTTGGAACACAAAGAGGGATATATGTTGTGGGGGTTTTGATTTTTGAGATCGTGTGGGTATATATGTCGGGAATTGTTTGAGTTCGGAAAGTCCGAAGAATCCGTGGGATGAACGTGTGCCCGATTTTTTTGTGGAAACTTTGTTGTTTTCTTTAGGGTTTTGTTTTTCTTCTTCTTTTTCACTATATTCAGTAAATGGGTGCCAATTTATGCCCTCACGATTTTATTTTTTATTTTTTAAATATGTAAAACTAAAAGATGGCGTGTTGAGTTTCTGTTCAATAATCAATGGGGATGGGATCCTTAAGCTGGTGAAAGATTTGGTTATATCTTAACAGCTCTTTGAGCTTTTGTTTTTCTACTTTGTCATTAACTGTCTCGTAGTATCCTTTGTTGTATCACTCTAACTGTAAGTTTAAATTTAGTTAAAAATCATGTTCATTTTTTTTTCTAAAATATCATCATTATGTTACCTTAGTTTATGTTAATAATTTTTATTCTTCGTAAATAAATAGAATGAAACAAAAAATGTCATTCACGTAATTTAATTACGTGGTTAGGTAGCCTAAAACCAAACATTAGATTCATCATAACTACAACTTGCAAAAGATTTGACCTCGGTACAATTTTTCTAGTTATTCTCTCTCACAAACATTAATAACTTCTTCTATGTAAATATTGCCCCTTTTCTCTCCTCAAACTTTTCCCTCCTTTTCCTCCTTTTTCATTTCAATCAAAATTCAAGTATGAGAAAAAAAAATCATTATCTCGTATACTCTTTTTTTTGTCTCCAAAATCACTTCACAGTGTTTTGGTAATATTTTGAGAAACAATCAAGGGAATTTTTAAAAAAAGGTAGTACGATTAAGAAAGAAATAAACATAGTAATTTAAATTAGAAATTAAAAAAATTTACATTTATTTTTACTTGCATAATATAAATTATAAAATAAGTTTAAATTTATTTTTACTAGCATTATATATCCTCCTATTGATTTGACTTATTCTTGGATGTGATTCATTAATGATCTTAGATTTAATAATTCCGAGTTATTTACGGTTTACATGAAAGTATTTTTCAGTAAGAAAATCTAGAAATGAATATAAAAAATTAACTTCTTTATAGATAAAATTTAATTTATTCATAAGCTAATTTCGTAGAAAATTTTCAAATTCTTTATTTTTAATTTGAACATAAATTTATTTATATTTATAATTTTGTATACTATAATTTTTCATTTTATAGTTTCTCTCCTATGATATAATTTGTATCCTATGTTAGAAAAGTTTTGATGTAATATATTTCTTAATTAATTTTGGAGCTTTCTTAGTCAAGTAGGTAAACAGACTTTTACTCTCCTCTTGTGATTAAGGTTCAACTGACAACGTCACACATGTTTTAATGTTGTAACTAGGAATGTTAACAGAGCGGGTAAGGTACGGATATGGTGAGTAGTAGCTCTCTCATGTCCTAAATATCTGTCCTGTATTCGTATCCATATTAATTGAGTATCCGTTATGCGGGTACCTGTATAATTCTTTAATATTCACGGGTACTCACGGGTATTTAAAAATATAAAAATAAATATTTAACAACACATTTTAATCATAAATTCAAATAAAATGTAATACATAACATTCATAAATTTTAAACAAAGTCCAAATAATTCATTTAAATAGTGTTGAATAACAGTTTACAAAGAAATGAATTTTTTTAAAACTAATTAATAAAACAATAACTCATTCAAAATTAATATGTTAATATTTTCATGATGCTTTTTTTATTTTTTATTTTAATTTAAATTAGACTGTAACGAGTACGGATATCCACGGGTACGGGTATTATACCCGTATCCACCCTGTTAACAAGTAGGTATTAAAAAATTAAAAATATCCATACCCGTTACCCAAGAGTATCCATTTAGAATATTCATTTCTTACCCATCGTGAGTTTTATCTGTAGATATCGTGGGTATGGATTTTTTTACATTCCTAGTTGTAAGTAAATAGAATAGAACAACCCTTGTATTAGGAAAATATATATGCTAATTAATCATGCATTACAGAATCTAATCACAACTTAACAAAATATTTTTAAATATTTTATATTTTGTGATGATTTCAGTAAAAAATATATGGTTTGTGCCGGAAGCACACGTGATTCAGAAATTTCAATGCATGATAGTTTCAAATTACGTTCCTAGGATTGGTTTTTTGTTGTGAGATATGAGAAATTATGTTTCTCCATGGTAATTAAAAATGAAAGACAAAATGAATTCATTGAAATGGAATAGATGAAATCAGTGGTCAATGCAAAGAGGGAAAGAAGTAGAATGGAAGAGACGAAGGTTTCCAACGTCCAAATCACTGTGCATTTTGCGGAAAAATAAGATGTAATTAATAGGTTTCTAAACCTCCCAATACCATATTAAATAAGAATAAGAGAGATAATAAAAAAAGAATAAATTGATGTTTAAAATTTAGATAGTTTTGGCGTGTTGATACAAAAAAGCTTCTAGGACTTTTTTTTTCTTCACAATCCAATGTTGCAGAATAGGAAAAACTTATTTGGTTGTATGTTATTCTTCCGATCAAGAGTTGTTGAAGGTTTTACATCACATATTGCCCACTAATCTGGATTTGGTAGCGTTATGTGTGTTTTAAATATCCACACTCTGGTAAAGAGAAAATCGGTCTTCCTTTTCTCCACCAAACCCTTCCTTCCCGTCGTCTCCCTTTTTCCCTCTCCGCCTTCCACTAACTCTGAGATCACTATCTTATACTTCTTATCTACATTTTTCATCCTTTTTGTAACAGAAACTCTGAGACCCCTACGAAGCCCTCCTCTTTCTGACTGAACGTCCTTCCTCTTCGAAACCCTTGAGTTGAGTTTTTGGGTTTTTGTGCTCTCTTCAGTTAAGGGTTTTCCTTTCTCAAAGTTTGTAGTTGTTTAAAGGTAAGGAAAGCTAGAACTTCCTCTTTTTCTTTGAAATAGATTGTACTTATTTTCGTTCTGGAATGTATTGAGTATGTTTTATTGATGATTGTATTGAATGGAGATGAATTTCATGTTTGGGTGTCTATGGGTTAGAGAAATTTATGGGTGATGTTGAATGCATGTGATTTAAGATAAATTTGATGGAAATTGAGACTGTAACGTGGAATTGGACATGCTTCTAAATTACATGGGGCTTAAAATGGGTTTTAGAACTTAACGCTGTCAAATTGTAGGATTCGCGTTTCTACGTTATGCATACTCGTTGGGCGAGTCAACTATCTCGTTGGGCGAGTTGGGCTTTCCAACTCTGATTCATCTCACAAAATTTTAAATTCCAGCTTTGTTAACCGTCAGATCGAGCTGAAATGTTTACAACAGGTCCTAGACATATGATTCTTTGTTTTTACCGTTGTGATCTTTGTTTGGATGTGTATAGTGAAAGCAGTTTTTTTGTAAGGTTCCTGTATATTAGGTTGCTGACAACTTTGATTTTTGTCACTTGTTTAGTGCATAACTTTTTCCATAGGTATCCAATCAGATTGATTCTTTTGCATCAAGTTCTTAATTCAATTATCTTTCACTTGAATGTAAGAACATAACTTTTGGATCTTTGTACAAATTGCAATTTTATTTATTTTTTTAAATCCTAACCAATTTGCATATGCATTGTTAAGCTATTGTGTAGTATATTTGGTGATTATGTGAATGCGTGGGATATGAACTTTTGAAATATAATGATGTACGAAACTATGACGATGACCTTGCTAATGGATAAGTGTATTGTACATTGATGATATATTGTAGGAGATTTGTTTAATTATGAATTGAGAATGATGAATTGATTTTCAAGGAAAAATCCTTTTAAAGTATGTGATGAGAATGGTTTTGAGATAACTTGTGGAATGTTGATGATGAAAGAGTTTTAAGGAAAATTATGTGTTGGATGATGTGGTTAGTGTATGCCTTGATATAAGAGATGTCTAGATAAGGAAATATATTCTGAACTCTAATAATCACTCACACTTACTTAGAGTAGAGTGATTATGTGGTGAAAGTGGCAGAAAGTCCTAGTCTTGGAAGGTGTTTTGAGCCCGAGACATATTGGGATTAACCTTGTGGTTGGTTGGGTGATAACCCCTTGCGATTAGACTCTGCAGAGTCTAGTAATCAACACAACTGCATATTTTCCTTAAAATTATATATCAAGTGCATAATCTGAATAATCGAGTTAGGGGGTCTTCTGTTGCTTGATGCCTTATGATGTTTGTATCTTATAATATGCTGATTTATCTGTTATATTAATTTTATTTTTACTAGCTTACCTTTTTCTCTTTTTGGTTTGTATTTCTTGTTGTCTTTTTTTTTTTGCGATGATCACCAATATTTGTGGGAGAAGATGAGGAAGCTCTTGTCGATCTTGACCAAGCGAAGGAAGTTGATGCTGCTGCTTAAAGTAGAATGTAAAAGTTTAATATCTGTGTAGTATTCTTTTTGGAGAACTTATATGTCTTGTTGTTCTGCTCAAAGAAGCACTTTTTTCAAACTCGTGATGTATAACTTGGATGATTGTATTGTTATTATCTTATACTTTCTGCTGTTGCTTGTTTATATTATATTATGTGATGTGTTATTTGATAGTGTTTCTATTAAATGGGATGTCACATTATGCTCCATATATTCTTTATGTGGAAAACATATAGTTTGTAACTCATTTTTTTTTTATTGTGTTAATGTAGGTTTGGACTTGACTACAACAAATTTTTAAATCTTCATATTGAATCTACTGTGTCTATTATTTAGTTTTTAAAGTATCAAAGCAGTCTTATTCTTAAAGTTGTTTGAGTTATAGTTATTACTATAATGATTTTGATGATTTGGCGTATGAGAAACTACTGTAAATTTAAATATCCCATTGATTTTAGTATGACAACATGCAAAAATAAAGAAGTAGTTAGATTGGTTGGTAATAATTCCAAAAAGACATGCATAACATTGTTTCATATTTAATGGGTTCTAAAATATTTTAACATAAATACTAGACATGGTAAGATTTCTACTTTGAAGGAAATTTTTGGCAGTTTCCATAACCTAATTGGATAATGGTAAACACTCACAGAGCTACCCAAGGTTGTCATACTCTAGCTATGTGTGATGGTATTTTTAAATAAAGGTGAACATATTAGGTATTTTTTTGCATTCTTGAGTATATATAATTTTGTTTATGCATAATTTATGGAGATTATCTATGCGTTGCAAAAAGTTTGGACTATGGATTTTGCGAGGCTTTAATTGGGGTGTGATTCATCTTTAGTTTGTCAAGCTTTTTTTACTCAAAAAATAGTGCCTTCAACACTCAAAAGCATAAGCGTAAATGTTTACATATTTGCAAATAAATTCATTTTAAAATTTCACATATTTTCGGGAACACTAGTGTAGCAAAGGGATATGACTACTACGGTTAATTTCAATGTTATATTACGGTTAATGAACCATAGTATATGCACGCGAAATACAAAATGATGGTTTATAAGCTACGATTAAAAAACGTAACCTATAGACCTAAAAAAAATTACATAATAGGCTACGGTTGGATGAAAAAATCGTAGCCTATTCATAACTATAAGCTACAATTATTAAAGGAACCATAGCCTATAGTCATGAATAGGTTACGGTTTTTTCATTCAATTGTAGTTTACTATGGAATTTTAAAAAAATATTTTAGTAACTTCTACACTTTATTAAACAAAATGAAACAAGCACCAGATAAAACAAGATAACATTATTGAACCAGAAACAACCAACATAAAAATTCAATAAACATAGGTAAAAATTTGCCCGGACGAAATAAGTTGTTGACAACTGTAACATCCCGTCAGGATATTACGGATTTAATATAAATAAAATAAAGGAATTAATTACATAACAATTAATAATACCTCATTTCCCAAAACAGGGGAAATTTAAAACTTTATTAATTTACCAATAAGTCCATAAATACAAAACTGCAAGTGTAATCAAAATATTCCATGAGCCGGTACAACCCATTTCAAATAAAACCAAGAAAACATAAAGAAAAGATCCCATAATCATCCTCTCTCCGCAGCTAAGCCTCACTAGCTCCACCTGCATCATCACCTGCTCACGTGTACCGCGTACACGATCATCGCCAAACACAAGCAGATAGGGTGAGCTAACAGATGAAACACATATAAATATACCAAACACATATATACATGTATAATCGATAAAAATAATACATCAAAAACACAAACTCTTCCCTTATACCGCATGGCCCCAACCATATATAATATCCTTTCATTTTCCACGTAACTTACTCCATTTCCATCACATGGCCACAACCATGTACACCGATGCACCTCGTGGAAGACCCGTTACCTTCCCTCCACATGGCCACCACCATGTATATTAAAGTACATCAGGGAAACTCGTTCCAGTTCTTCCACATGGCC
>Ga0099822_1011496_pt1 | contig 10779 bp, 6 predicted proteins | sample CowpeawhiteBW_FD_76839 | JGI IMG/M metagenome (GOLD analysis project Ga0099822, IMG submission 76839) | Root nodule microbial communities of legume samples collected from California USA - Cow pea white BW | ecosystem: Host-associated > Plants > Roots > Nodule | place: USA: California | collected... | reverse complement strand
TAAAAAAAATAAAAAAAAAAAAAAAAAAAAAAAAAAAAATATATATATATATATATATATATATATATATATATATATATATATATTACACATCTTCAAAGAGATAGATTGGAAATAATGATTGGAAAACACATAGATTGATATTGAAGTATACATTATTGCATGATCTCTCACATGTCAAGGTTAATATCTTATTATGACTTATGTATGTTAAATTCATTATTCTTTTTAGAGAAACATCTCCAAATTAAGTTTATCCAAATTAGTATAAACCTAATTATGATTTTAAGGATTCTTTTATGAAATTGGTATGAACCCTAATTATTCTTTTTCCCAAATTATTATAACCCTTACTTATAAAATTTAGGGAGGATTTTTGTGTTTTTCGGTGCCTATGGTAATTTTTTTTTTAAGTTTTGATTTTATATCGTTGTTTATCTAATTAAAGTGGTATGAGTTTTGTTATGTTTTGCATTGTGATAATTGTGATTTGTGAATATAAATTTATCTTTTTCTAAGTAGGTGAGATGTGATAAATTTATATTAGAAAGATTATCCTAAAGAGTAAAAAAAATGTTTTTTTTAAAGAAGAATATTTGTGATAAAGATGAAAAAAAATGCATATACATTAACTAAACTTTTTATGAGAAATTTCAAGAGAACCAAGAATTCAAGACAACAAAAAACAAATCTCTAAAGTATATATAATAAATAAATTTAAAAAATCATTAGAACACGATAGGAGAAAAGTTTCCTCAAATTTTCAAATCAAATTGATGAGGTACGATGGGCTTACCTAGAATGATATTCATGGTTAAGTGATGTATTATAACTTTTATTAGTGTATAAAAAAATTACTATAATTTAAAAAATTGAAATAAACAAATATTTAATATATATATTTTAATTTTAATCTTTGTTTTCCTTTTATATTTTTTTAAAAATATTTTTAAATTTTATCAACTAGGTTTCATTAATGTTTGCAAATTTATTATTTTATAAAAAATAATTAAAATTAATATGAAGTACAAGAAAACGGTTACGAGGATGAGTACGAAATTATATCCATTGCTCGGTTGGGATGTGCATGAGACAAAAGAGTTTGATACCCATTGAATTTGGATATGACGATGATGATGAATTTTTTCTACAAAGATAAATATAGAATAGCGAAACCTGTCATCGTCTGCCTCGTTGTCATCCCTAGTATAAGGTGAATAATAAAATTTTCAATGTAAGCAACTGAAAATGAAAAAAGTCCTAATTAAAACATTTTATTTATAAATAAAAAATTACAATATTTTAAAACTAAATTTAAAAACAAACCCTACAAATACTCAATAATATATGTTTGTCAATAAAAAATAAGTTCAAATTTTTTATTAAAACAACATATTACCATAGTATTTTTTTATCATTTACATTTGTACAAAACTTAAAATAGTTTTACCACACACTAAGAATTTAGAAAATAGTTACAACTTTTAATTTTCTATTAGTTTTAAGTTAGTTTTTTAAACACTGTCGACATCAAACCAAATGAATGATCAGTTAGCAATTAAATATGTAGGTGTTTTCCCTGTTCTTTTGTTGTCCCTGTTAATCCAAAACATTTGACTCAGTAGAAAATTCCGTTTTTGCTGCAAGGGTGATTAAGAAAACTCCCTCTTGTTTGAATCTTTAGGACTTATATTTGCCCAGGTTTGGAGATGAGCGACTTCCATGTCAATTCTCTTCTATCATAATAAAACTTCTAAATTTATGTTTCAAATGTCAAAGATTTTGTCATGTCTCTCATCTACGTGCACATGACAAATATTTGGATTGAATATGGAATTAGATAAAATTAAATTCTATTTATAAATTATTAGTTTATCTGTGTACATAATTTTTTTTTTTAATTTTCGGGCTAGATCTCAACAATTACTTCATGTTTATAACTCATAGTATTATTGTTTTTCCCCTCACATCACATTAATTATTTTATTTACTGTTCTTTTTCATTCAAAAAATAGAATAGTATTGTAGGGTAATTCTAAAATAATACATTTATTGATGTATATACGGTGATTATTTTAATTAATTATAATTTGTACCTGAACATTTATGTATAATATAACCGTTAAATTCATAAAAAGAAGTTTATTACAAATTTGTATTTCTAAAAAAAAGAGTTAAGAAAAATTAACAAGCAGATATAAGTATTTTTTTATCAGCAATAATCAGATTTAAGCATAGGAAAAAAATAGGGAAAAAAAAATATCTACGACCTGTGAATGGATCGAGTCGCTGCTGGTTTCATTTCGAGTAAAGAAAACACAAAGCTTTTAAAAGGGAACCATTTTTTATTTTTGTATCTTTTCTCTCCTTCTCCCTCCTTTCAATTCACGGCGCGTCACGTTGCCTCTTCAAATTTCGCCCCAAACATCGAAACAGTGTAACTTGTAAGAACACACACTATACCCGACTCATATATGAACCTTTTCATTTCTGTGCCCTTATTCTGAAGGAAGATCGAATCATCTTGATTCTTGGAGGAGGTTCCTACCTAATTCCCTTTCTCTCGGTCTCTCTCTCATATTCAATGCAAACGTAGAGATCTAGAAGCCATCTGTTGCAACTACATCCCTGCTTACCTCTGTTTCCACGATTAAGGTACTACGCTTTGTTTTTAGCGTGATTCAGGATATTTGTATTTAATCAATTGATAAATAAATTGCATTGTACAAATGAGGGTTCTGTTGATTGTTTCATAGTTAACTTTTTGCTTTACTTAATTAGGTTTAGGATTTAGTCCGAACAGCAGACCCGTTGTTGTTTGACATTAGAGTGAAATTGTAGATGAACAGAACTTTTTCACGTGTACGTAACCTCTTCATCTGCAAAGAGAAAATCTTATGATTACCCTAGGGTTTGACCGTTTATTTGACACTTGAGGGTACTTTAACTCATTTTGACAGGGTTTTATTTCTTTTTCGAGGCAGATTTTGTGTAACGGCAAGTCAATTGTTCGGATATAGTGTAGAACATTGACGTTAATTCTTGAAATCAGGGTGGGGATATTTATTAGAACGTGGCAGTCTGTCTTTTTCGTGATAGTGAGTTCACGTTTATGCTTCCTATCTTAGAATTTGAATGACGCTTGATGGTTTTCCATATTCATGACGAATGGTAGGAAGTTAGAGGAATAAGATGATTTGGATGTTGTTGCTAAACACACAGTTAACCAAACAATATTGGTTCTTTTATTTTTTCATAAAGCGTCTTCTATTAATTTGGATTTTTTTTTTCTGGGGCTGTAGGCATTGGGGGATAGATGACTTGGGCAGATGTAGTTTAGATTCTATTTGAAAGCTCCTGTAGGTGGTAGTCCAGCACTGGCATAGTTTTGTGGGAACATAGTTTTTCTGTTTTCAGTATATGTAAATAAAAATCAGTAAATGAAATTAGGCTTTCTATGTGTCAATAAGGCATATGGTATAGTTGTCGCTCGTGAATTTGATGGTTATCAGTGACTTTTGCCTTCACCTTTTCAAAGATTTAGGTATTTGAAATAATGGATTAAAAAGCAACTGGGTTAATTTATCTGGCCTAACTATCATAAAAAGAGAAAATATTATCTTTGGAAATGGAATTATTAAATTATTAATTTAACATATTTTTGAATTGAATGCTGTAAGTTGTTCTGTTATTTGCCACTGTTGTGCTTTTCCTCCACAATTTCGGTGGCCTCTTTGTCTTGTCTGAGGAAGTTGTACAGTTACAAGTTCCATATACAGTTCATCTTATTTAATGTGCTGTCTTGTATGTTTGTTTGTCCTCACGATGTAACCGTTGCTAGAGATGGAGGTAAAAACTGAGGATGAAGTGGTGGATATTGAGAGTGCTTCCAGTGATTCTTTCAATGACGATTCAGATGACGAGGAATCTTTGGTTCCCGAAATAGATGATGGAGTGCATCTTGAGGTCTGTGGTGAAGATATTTTCTTTCACTTAGTGATGAGTTTTTTTATGCTCTTAAAACCGTAGCTGTCTATATTTGCTTTTCTGATATAAACTTTAGTGTACTTTATTTCCATTTTTATGTGTATCATGTAGGAGCCGTTAACAGAAGAGGAAATCCAAGATCTTATTTCTGAATTGTTAGAAGTTGAGAGTAAGGTACTCTAATTATACGGACACAAGCATGCAATGTGCTAGATAGGTACCGCACATCACCACACACACTAACACATACTATTTTAGCCTTTCATAATCTCTTATCTGGTATTATTCCACATTCTAAATCGTATTTTGACCTTATGTTTTTTTAATTACAATTTAATTTTAATATATTTACTACTTCTTAATAACTGTCTACTTATTGTACTTTTTTAGTTTATTTAATTGTTTATGGAAATTACAAAACTAATATTTCTATTATCAAATTTATGACTAATTAATCAAATTAGCATAACTCCTCTGGAATTATCTACTGGGCTTTTACTTTTTAAATATGTTAAATATCTTAAGTTGATTACATTTATTTATCTTCACTAAATATTATAACATTAGAGTAGTCAACCATTGATTGTTAGGCTAGAGTTTGATTTTTTTGTCAGCTGACATTACTATCCAAGTGATTCTAAATATAGGAACAAGTACCACAACATGCATGTAATTTGCCAGGGTTACCTGTATTAGATAATAGTGCTGCTATAGTGGTTCATTGGAGCCTCTGACAGCTTCCTTTGTACCAATAGTGTTTCATTTTTGCATCGTGGGAGTTTCACCGCCATAGCATAGCATATATCATGGAAAAAAGCTGGCCATTTCTACAAATATGTCACATTGAAATATTCCCCCTTTTTTCCAATTTTGTACAAGGTGAATATATTTTTTGGGTTATTTTTATGATTTTTGGTTTAGATCAGAAACAGTTTCTTGTTTCTGGTGTGATTTCCAGCAATCCCATGCCTGCAGACATAGTTTCCTGTGAACCTACATTGTTTTTTATCACATTACTTTAGTTCAGTTTCTCCAACTCTTCACTCCTAAGAAAAAAACAGCGAAGTTCTCACTCTGAGAAATTTCTGGCCATTCTATTTATTGCATCAGATTCAATTCTGGCTGTGGTAGAGTATATACAGTTCTCACATGTTTCATTGTCATATAGTATATTCCTAATTAGTTAGTATTCTCTTAGGATGTCGGTCAACAGTGGCTGCAACTGTCAGTCAGTGACGTGCTGAACAAGCTCTAAGTAAAGGAGATTTTAAACTCCAAGTGTGTTTTGATGAGAGTTTTCAAAATTAGTTTTGAATGAGTTTGATTTTCATTAAAATTGAATTTGAAGTGATGTGATTTATGTTTTTTTTTTATAAAAGCAAGTTAGTAGTAAAACATAATAGGTTTATCCAACGTACGCTACATAAAGTTGGTTCAATTTAGAATAAATTTTCGATCCATTATTAATTTCTCAACATGAAATTAAACTCGTGAAATTTACCTAAAATAATTTTTAACTGATTATTGTATTCTGGAGAACTCAACGGGAGATCAAACACACTAAGTGTATACAAAATCAACTTTATTTTCTCAAATACTTTCTCAGATTCTCTTTGTCTCACTATTTATGGCGTCCAGAACATTAGAAGCTTAATCAATTGTTTCTGATCTGACTCCACCAATTCACCTTCACTTGAGGTGCCAAATTTCTCTCTTAAGCAACTGAGCATGAACAGCATCTGGTGACCTATGCTACAAATCTATATATTCCACCTTGTTACCTCTCTCAAACCAATTTCAGCAACAGTTTGGTGCAATTCTCCCGTGCAATCTTTGAAAAAAATTGATGACAGTAATTTTGTTTTGAGACAATAAATTGAGCCTGTACTTGGTCACGAACTTTAAGAATTTCTTGCAAATCTATATATTCCACCTTGTTACCTCTCTCAAACCAATTTTTATATTGGCATCATAGTTATCATTCATGGAATCTTTAGAATCATACATTTTGCAATTCCTATGATTTGTTACATTTCAGTACCATCGACTTGTATCATAAGATGACTCTGTATCATATCATACATGAACGAACACATACAATTTCATGTCAACAATGGAAGTTATAACATCTTTTTTAGGCTGCAGAGGCGCAAGAAGCTCTTGAAGAGGAGTCTCTTTCTAAAGTAGAGAGTGAAGTTAGACAAGAACTCAAGCAAAGTCTTCAAGGGGATGATGTTGGTTTTTCTCGTTGCCCTGATTGTTTTTATCTTTCTGTATCTTTTACTTATGATTTCTGTGCCTTGTCTGTAGTTGGAAACTGCTGTTGATGATGAGATGGCTACTTTTAAAGAAGAATGGGAAGCTGTTCTGGATGACCTTGAAACCGAAAGTGCCCACTTACTGGTTCGATTTTATCTTTGGTTTTCAGTACATATTTTGCTTGGTAATATTTGCTTTTCGATTTGTGCTGTTATGTTATCAAATTTTGTTAATATCAATACCTTAAAAATTTTCTCAGCTGTATTATTTTCTAGTCTGATGTCTCTGATATTGATGTAGATCTTGCTATATATTTCTTTTTGCTATGATATTTAGAAAGTAAAATAACAACCCTCATAAATTTGTTCACACTGAACTTCATTTACGTATGTCTTGATTTGAAATTACCCAGATCACTGGTGACAGATCGAACTGTGAACTTAAACCTTGCATTTACTCATCTTTCATTTGAGCTGGGGGTGGGCTGGTGCTTGAGAGTTTTAAAAATGGCAGTGACTACCTTGGCTTCATAGTTTTAAGTATAAAATATCATGTTTTGAATGGGAGTATGAATAAGTTCAATATTTTGGATGATTCAGCAGTGTGGTATGATTTTGTAACCTTGTTACTTATAGAAGTCTATGATTTTGTTCTCACCTTTTCTGGCTTGTAATTGATATTAATTGACATAATAATACATGCTGAAATTTATTCATCTCCATAACGGCTTGTTGCTTCCTGTGGTTAATTGCAATGCAAGTTGTAATTGTGGAAATAACATCTCTATATGAGTGAAAAGAAGAGATGGAAGCAAACCACATGTTGAATTCCATGTCTGACTATCCATGAGCAAAACTTTTTAACCCAATGTCGTGTGTCTACCTGTGAATCAAACATCTTAAAACTTCAAGCACGTGGGAATATTGACAACTCATTTCTATGGAGTGGAATTTTCCAAGAATTTGAACTTAAATCTTTATATTGTTCATTAGATGATTGTACAATTCCTTGGAAGAAAGTATTCTTCGACCTATGGAGAAGATAAATTGAATTGTCCTATTCAAAATAATGATCAACTCCAAAGTCAACGTTCTTCCCACCATATAAAAACTCAAAATGGTCAAATACAATTGGGTGTTAAGTACATCGCCAATATATGTATCTTTTAACTAGCATTGAATTCATGACAACTTACAAAATTATACCTTAACTATTACAAGCCTGATTTAGGTCTTATTAAACCTGAAGTATCTATATGTATGCCAACTGGATATTAAGCTCTGTGGCACTTTTTAATCACCCAAAAGGCTTCTTTTATTTCTGAAACGTTCATTCAGGTAGGCTGGTTGAAATAGGAATATTTTAGGGGATAAAAGCTTTTTTAGTGTTTATTTTAAGTAGCCTAAATACATGAAATATATGTAGCCACATATAATGCATATGAAGGAGTAGTGCAGTTATGACTATGAAAATCAAAAGCGAATTCATAAACTCATGAGTTAATGTTTTTTCCATGAAGCTGCTTTACTCATCTCCAAACTTGTTTGAGTAAGCTTGTGTTGTGTGGACTTGCAAACTCATGAGTTCAGTGACAATTATGAGTTTGGTTGAATCTTTTTCTGGATGTTGATTTTGTGGTTCTTAGTCATCTCCTCCAAATTGATACTTAAGTGTGGAATACAATCGCAGCCATGAGGAGTAGAAATACGCTCACTCTTGCAAACCAGTTGCGTTGCATGCCATCAACAGTCAAGACTATGCATAATTGTATTGCAGAATGTGGATTTTGTGGTTTCTGCAATTATTTCATGTGGAACCTAATATAAGAAACGAAGAAGCAGTGTTGTTCTGTCAGGTTAAGCTGCACTTGTGGTGATGGAAAGTAGGAAAGTGGTGGTGGGTCGGGTCATAATTAGGGTCTATGTGATATATTTTCTCTTTTTATATTTATTGGGCCTTTACTTAATTAGGGTTGTGTCATAATGACTTGGTATCTTATTTGAGTTCAATATATTTGTTTGTGGTAAACAAAAAGAAAAAGACTAAATGAATTGTTTACTTGTTAGCCGTGTATTATATATAATATATAATATAATAATTTGCAGAAGAAAAAGAATATAATGATATTAAAATATAAAAATAATTAAAGTATACGATGTAAAGTATACATTACAATAACTAAATAAAAATTATAAACTAAAAAAATATATGATACTAAAAGTAAAAATTAAAATATAATAAACTAAATAATTTAGTGTTCTTACTTCAATTTTGAGTGTAATGTATCAATTGTATTGAGATAGAATAGCTTACTATTTTGCTTTATTATGAAATTAAAATATTAAAGTATTATTTTTTGTTGGTATTTTATTATTTTTTAGTAGTTAAATATGTTTTTTGTCTCTTAACTTTTAATAAAAATTATAATTAGTCCCTCTTTGAAACTTTGGATTAATTTAGTCTTTCATCTTTAGAAATGCATGAATTTAGTTCTTTTAGCCAAATTTTGTTAAGTTTATTTGACGTTTTAAATGCGTTTTATGATAGTATATGAGTTGTTTACACCGGTTGACACATTTCTGCTTCAATGTTAGTTGAGAAACACGTTTGAAATATCAAATAAACTTAACAAAATTTGGTTAAAATGACTAAATTCATGCATTTTTAAAGTTAGGAGACTGAATTGGGCCAAAGTTTTAAAGATGAACTAATTCTAATTTTCACTAAAAGTTGAGAGATTAAAAACATATTTAACTCCTTTCTTAAATCAAGTAGATTCTTATGATTTTTTGGAACCTCCACAAGTTTATGTAAACAATTGATATTGATAATCTTGGCGATCTTAATTATTCTCTTGTAAATTATTTTGCATTGATGAAGTTCTTTGTAGTGATCTAAAGTAAAAGCAGCCCATTATAGTGTGTGGAAAAAAAACTCAAACACATTCAGGACAAAAAATCCTTTCCCAATTTCTCTCATAAACTCAAGTTGGCGCCATGAGCAATTAGCAATTAGGTTATAATTGCCTTTTTATGACTCTTCACTTGTGCTCTTGACATTGTGCCACTATGAACCATTAACTTATCACTTGTATTCAATTTTGGTTCACTTCCTTCCTCAGTCTCTATTACATACTTTTCATTCACCCTATTAAGAACATCTTCAACAAAAGATGCTTGCATAAAGTGCCAGTTGCTTGAAGCAACTTTCCACTGGAGGAATATGAGTTGACATTATAAGTTATCTAACAAAGAATTTGACCATGCTTCACTAAGCAACTGTTGGTCTTAATAAAATAATATCTTGGGACATGGGAAAGAGAGCAGTGATAGTCAGATAACAAAAAGAGAGTAAAAAGAATACGACATTAATGAGTTGCTTGGAGTTCCTTCACATTTCTTCTATTAGAGCAAAATTGAGTATGAGTTGCTTAAGAATGATGTGGCACCGTGAGATCCACATTTTTACCTTTTTCAATGTGGGAAGCAACTCATGTGAGTTGCTCCCATTGAAGTTGCCCTTAGGTTGCTTGCATTTGAAGTTGCCCTTGGTTTTCCTGCATGTGTGCTTTTCTTTTCTCTTACTTTTGTTTCATTTGTAAATGTGCTAGATTCTAACATTCCAAGTTGCTTATATTTTTGTTTGGTTGTTAGAATTTTCTTGGAGTAAATTCTGCCTCTTTTGAAATGTATGTGTTTTTCTTCTATTGATTGATATGATATTGTGCAGGAACAACTTGATGGGGCTGGAATTGAACTTCCTAGCCTTTATAAGTTGATTGAAAAAGAAGCTCCTAATGTTTGCTCCACTGAAGCTTGGAAAAAGAGGAATCACTGGGTTGGCTCTGTTGCAACTTCAGAAATTGCTGAGTCAATTGCTGATGCGGAGAAGCATCTACAAGTAAACAGACCTGTTAGAAGGTATGGTTTTTGTATGGTATTGTATCTGGAAACAATGAAATATGTTCTCTTATAGGTTTTGGGTGTTGATTCAGGCGACATGGTAAATTACTGGAAGAGGGTGCTAGTGGCTTTCTCCAAAAAAAACTTTGTGATGAAACCCAGGAGCCAGTGAAAAATGAAGCTGAGGGTGATTGGGATATGTTCAATAAAATAGTTTCTGATGGGAGCGGCATTGATGCTACATTTGGCAGTAAGCACTGGGCTTCTGTTTATTTGGCCAGCACTCCACAGCAAGCAGCCTTGATGGGACTGAAATTTCCTGGAGTTGATGAGGTGGAAAATATAGTTTTGATTTTGCTTAATGCTTTTGTATTGTTATTGCATATATATGTCAAAAAAAATCAAAGGGGAAGAAGGAATAATTACTGAGCTAGCTGATATTAGTGATTTTTCAATTTATCATTCACTTCCCCTTACCCCCTGAACTTGAGATCCCCCGAATTTGAATTCTTGATGATTTGCAATATATATATATATATATATATATATATATATATATATATATATATATATATATATATATATATATATATATATATATATATATATATATATATATATATAATTATAT
>Ga0099822_1011490_pt1 | contig 10783 bp, 3 predicted proteins | sample CowpeawhiteBW_FD_76839 | JGI IMG/M metagenome (GOLD analysis project Ga0099822, IMG submission 76839) | Root nodule microbial communities of legume samples collected from California USA - Cow pea white BW | ecosystem: Host-associated > Plants > Roots > Nodule | place: USA: California | collected... | reverse complement strand
TTTTTATATATATAATATATATATATATATATATAAAATAAATATATATAAAAATATAAATTCTCACAGAATATAATATATATTTTATATATATATATATATATATATATATATATATATATATATATATATATATATATGTACATATGATATTTTTGTAATCCCAAACTATAACACCACTTTATACGACTATTTATTGATTTATTTTTTAAGCCAATATTTGTGGAAGATTAAAATAGTTTGGGCCATGTTTATACGAAATGGAACATGTTAAGGGCATTGCTTTGCACCTTAAACGATTGGACCTAGTATTTATTTTATGTGTTTTATAGGACCTACAAAACAACTTATATTTAATACACACTATCTTGCGTCTTTCACTTTATTTATGGTGCGCCGATCGATACGCCAAAGAAAAAAAATTTAAATAGAACAATATAACTAAAATGTAATGTGATTAACCAAAATGACTCAAGTCTAATTCCCAATTCTTCAAAATGAACAAAATTAAAATTGAAAGAAATATGTTTATTTATTTAATATTTCTGCACTCTCAAAGAAAAATAATTGTCGTATTCAACTAGAAATACTTTTTTAATAAAAGAAAATAACAATATTCACGTTCAATACTCTCTTGATTTTGTAATGGACACGATTAACTAAATTAGAAAACAGTTATTGAGAGGTGGTTTGAATATATGTTCAGTTTCATAATTTATTCAAATTCTTTTATCTTTTCATGTTCTCGGAAAGTCCTTAAACTCTTTACCAGAACAATTATAATATTCAATTAGTATAAAACAAATATATATCTTATATAATTATCAATGTCCAAAAGCGTGTTTTTTTCTGACTCATGCTGTTACTCTATTTCCTGAATTTATTATAGCAAAAAAAAAATAATTAAATGTAGAAAATAATAGAAAAGGGAAACTGATGAGTGACATGGGTATCTTAACTATATAAAGATTTAAACTGAAAGAGAGAACCGAAAGAAGATGAAATTGAAATGAACGCGATTGAGAAAATGCCAAAGAAGTCATTTTCAGAAGCGATTCTGTAAATATTGGTTGAAAGTCTTGTAGGGATTGGCAAGCCATTGTTAAAGCTTTGCATGAGGTTAAGCACGTTCCTACCAACGTGGAGTTGGTCCTAACCACATACTTTGCATTTTCTGCTCTTTGTTGTGCCCAAAATAAGCTGAAAGTGAAAGAAGTGAAAGGGTGTCAAAATTGCCCTAATTCGACCAATAAGATAAAAAAGGGTTAGACCAAAAACTATTTGAAAAAAAAAGCCACTTTAGATTCATTAAATTTGGTATACACGATCAATTAAATAAACCAAGTCTCCAATTTTTAAGCTCCCATAACGCATTGATTTAATGTTTTTATAATGATTTTTTAACTTTAATGCTGTCTTTGTAAATTAATTAAGTGGTTCTTAGTGCCAATTATTGATGACATGTTATGCCACACACTTTTTTTGAAAAGTCGAGTGATATATCTAACTATGTGTTATGTACTATCAGGTAATCATGAGTAACATTTCATTTTATTTAAAAAAAAAAATCTTGAGTATTAGAATATTAGAATATTTTGCCAGATATATAACTAAAAGTAATGGTTAAGCTTAAGAAAAAAAAAATGTTCTTATAGATGATAGTATTTATAATTTGCCATTAGCATAAAATAAATGTGTTTAATAAGTTTTTGACAACTAAAGATTCGTGTTTTTCCACCTGCTTGTCATGGGAATGGGAAGAAGGTAACTACCATGATATTCAGAAGTTCTCCATAATACTTGTCACAAATAGATTTACATGAGTAAGACCTTTTAAACATGAAAATGAACAAAATTAAAGTATTCAAGTTATTTAGAGTGTTATATGTTTTCTATTATTATTATTATTATTATTATTATTATTATTATTATTATTATTATTATATTTGGATGTGACTAAGAACCTTTTTTTTTGGGTACGTTAATGTTCAATAATTTGTAACATTATATGAGTTGGTTGTAAGTAATGAAGACTGAGTCAAGTGTCTTTTAATTTGAATGAACCACGTAAGTTGGTGAATGACCATGCAAGGCATTATGAATTGTTAATTTTGACTTACTTTGTACTTTAACTATTTCCTTATTATTCACAAATAATTTTTGAGAGAGAAACATTGTAGCCTAAAGTTGTCCAATTATTTTTTATATTATTGAATTTTTATAGGCAACTTCCTTCTACATGACTGTAACTACCATAATTTGCTCAAATTATGTGTTGGACATCCTCATATTCAACCTTATACCATTGACCATTAAGTAATACCTTTATAACCAGACATTGGTTACGGTATATTTCAACACAAATTCAAGCAAAATGTCATATTTACAATCTTAGTATGTCAACTTATTGCAAAAGGAAAAGAAATATATCTTGTGTGTTTACATTTTAATGTGTGATAACTAAATAAAGACAAAAAATTATTTACGAGTTTTCGTATTGTAATTCTTTGAGTCCTTGTCTAGTTTTAGAGTATTTGCTCACAATTATTATTATTAGAGTTAAATATGTTTTTAGTTCCTTACTTTTAATGAATTTTGAAATTAATCAATTTTAAAATTTTGGATCAATTTAGTTTTTCATCTTTTAAAATACGTATATTTAGTCATTTTAATCAAATTTTGTTAGGTTTATTTAATATTTGGTACGCATTTAGGATTGTATTTTAGTTGTTTATATTGTTTGACACATTTTTGTTTTAATATTAACTAAAATACAATTATGAAACGTGCTTGAAATGTTAAATAAACTCAATAAAATATAATTAAAAATTACTAAATCCACGTATTTCGAAAAATGAAGGACTAAATTGGTTCAAAGTTTTGAAATAGACTAATTTTAAAATTGAGTGAAAGTTAAGAGGCCAAAAATATATTTAACCCTTATTATTAAAATATTGTTTTATTTCGTTAGTTATATTTTCTTAGTTTTTTTATACAATTACTCACTAATAGGGTTCTATATCGTATTTTAAACATTTTTTCTTTACGGTATTAAGTATATACTTATCTTAAGAGATGGATTTTTTTTCTTTAGAATAAGTAACTTTTATGATAAAAAAATAGTTCATTTCAAATTGGAATCTCAACTTCTTTTAACCATCTTTTCATTTCTATCATAATAATTACATGTAGTAAAAATACAACGACTTTATTAATGGCAAGTCTCTTTCCATTATTTATTAGTTTTGTTATATTTTATTATATTTTATTTATTTTTTAGTATTGATACACGTTTTTGTTTAAAGTGGTTAAATTAGAGGATAAGAGTTAGTCTTTAGATTTCAAGTTATGGGAATGAAGTGTTTAGGGTTCCTCCTTCTATCTTCAATTCAAATTCCAATTTTATACTCTTTTTTTTTTCGAATATAATCGTTATATCAAACCTGTCTCAGATCCAACTGACTCTTCATTGAATTTTGAAGTACTTGATCTCTAATAAGTATGCGTTTTTTTAACTGTTTTTTATAACTGAATTCAAATACATTAGATTATTTTTAGACTCTAACATTTGATTTTAATTAATCTTAATATGATAATCTTACATACAATTTTACCACATCCATCATTCAAAGACATGTTTTTACTTCGAATTGATATTAAATCAATTTAAGAAAAAAAGACTTTAGGATAAGATCGATCAAGACAAAAATGCTATATGACTGCACAGTATCATTTAATGCGAATTTTGTACAGTATATATACGCGTGTTTATGAAATTAAATATTTTTCAATTTTACAGGAGTAAAAAATATTTACAATATAAATTTCACTGACAAGATTTTGTATGCATGTGGCTCACATTTACAACATTTCTAATAAGACTGATTACTGACTACTTGAACTAATCACACCTTAATTAAAATACACATTCCAAATTTATTTTATTTTTTTCAAATCATAAACTAAATTCCTTGAAATATGTGAAATTTGATTGATTTATAAAATAAAAATCTGTGAATCAGATATGAGATTGTAATTAGTTATTTGAAAAGTGAGGAACAGAAAGCATAATTGAAATTGAGAGGAAAGTGGGAGTAATGAGGATATTTAAAGGAAGAGACGAGGGGTGGTTGGTTAGAAGGAGTGAATGGGGAAAGTAGAGAGAAGAAGAGGATGGTTCTTTCACTTTCACATTCACATTAAGATTCACAGTTCATACCCACCCACCACCACGCACCACCACTATCTTTTCTTTACTTTTCTTTCTTTCATTTCATTAATTCATCGATTCCCCCGGTAAGAAGGCGAATGGGAACATAAAGACAAGACCAGAAGGATGAGGACAAAATTGTCCATCACATAAAAGAATCCAAACGCATTCATTTCTCTCTTTGTCGTCTTCGAAAACCATCAAAAGCAGGTGCACCCCCCTAACCTTAACCTTTACTTCACCTGCCCCATTACCCCCATCCCTTCTCTTCCCACCAAAACCCAACTCTCTCAATTCCGTTACCGTTATCTTCTCACTCCCATTTATTTATTCTCCTTCTCTTTCTCCCCTTTTCCTCCTCCTCTATCAAGCGCCTCACTTTCTGCCACCGCCACACACCTCCCACAAAACCCTCTTTCCCTTTCTTTTTCTTTTTCTCACCGATGAAGCGTCCACTTCCATCCGCCACCGCCCACCACGACGAGACCAAGATGAAGAAGGCCAAGGCCGTGTTGGTGGAGGATGAAGAGGAGGAGGTGGAGCGCGTGGAGGGGTTGGGGCGTTTCGACGACAACCTGCTGTTCGAAGTTCTGAAGCACGTGGACGCGCGTACGCTGGCGATGGCGGGGTGTGTGAACAAACAGTGGCACAAGACCGCGCAGGATGAGAGGCTGTGGGAACTGATCTGCACGAAGCAGTGGGCAAACACTGGATGTGGGGAACAACAGCTACGATCGGTGGTCCTTGCCCTCGGCGGCTTCCGTCGCCTTCACGCGCTTTATCTCTTTCCTCTCTCCAAGCCTCAAACATCTTCTTCATCTTCATCATCCTCATCATCATCTCCCTGGGGTCCCACCATCCCCCAGGTCATTCGAGCGAAGCCCCTTCGTTTGGGGAAGGACGAGGTTCACCTCTCTCTTTCGCTTCTCTCCATTCGCTACTACGAGAAGATGAATTTCAATAACCGGACCAGATGATTCCTTATTATTCCACTATCCATGATCCATAATCCGTAATCCATTCGATGTGTTACCTTTTTCTAAACCTAATTTCGGCTTTCGACCCTTTTTTTTTCTTCTTTTTATTTGGTGCGATTTTTAGATTTCAGTTGCCAGATCTGCTTTTAATTCAGGCAATTAGTCTAAGGTGGATGTGTTTTGTAACCTGTATGTATGTACTTTGATTTGATTAATAATATAATATATATGAATATTGGAATGTATTTGTATCTCCATGGTGTTATGATTATGATGATGTTTTAAATTTCTTGTTTTGGGGGTTGGAAAAATAGATTAGGGCGTGGATCTGAGTGGAAAAGGGGATTTGGGAGTGTACGTAAGAAGAATTTGGGTATGGTGGGGGGAATTGCCGAAAGGAGTGGAAGGAGGAGTGATTGGCGGTTCTGATGGTGTTTTTTCCGAATAGGCACAAGGAGACAGAGGCTGAGGTTTTCTTGTTCCGTAATAAATGTCTGCTACTGCCTATGTTTTCTGGCTCTTACTTCGGCCCAATGGGTAAAAGACACACGAATGCGTTTAATATGTCATTAGGAGCTTTTTATGTTATCATGCACCAGTAGCTTAGGGTGCTTCTGAACTAGAGAAGGCATCTCGTATTTTTATAATCTTTTATGGAGTCGTAGAGAGAGTGTATCGTCTGTATTATATCGTGTGCTTCGATGACTTTGTCTTTGTTGTATAATGGAGTTTGTCTAACGTTGCAGTTATGATTCATGAATTTGATGATGAACGATTGAGCTAAAATGGTTCTGTGTGCTCAATGATCAGAGCAATTTGTTGGAAGCAACATACATAATACTGTTTTGTGGATTCAGATGACACTTGGTTAATATTTCATTTGGAGTTTTATATGTTATCATGCACCCGTAGCTTAGGGTGGTCTGAACTAGAGAAGCAATTCATATTTTAATACTCTCTCATGGAGTTGTAGAGAGAGCCTATAATCTGTATTATCTATGATGTGTGCTGGTTATGAACATATTTTGTAATAATTGCGTACTCTTGCTAGTCATTGCATTCTGAACTTATACTTTCCGTATAAATACAAACTTACCATGTGGAGTTAAGGTGTGATGGAAGAAAATAAAGATGAAAAAACAGTGGTTGAATAATTATGCAGAATTAGAGTCCAGATTCAAAACAAAAAAGAATGTAGCAAATCATGCATCCTTATTGTTTCATTATTAAGCTTCTGTCGAGAGGGCTTAATATCATAAATGTTTCGTTATTATTTTTTTATTATGAAATATAGTTTTCGAGTGGTCTTAAGGAAGCAGTCCATTGATTCGCATGCGTTATACCCTGCTCTGTGTTTTTGTTAGAACATGATGACAAAGGTATCCTTGTTTGATGTCCATTGTAAGTCGACTATGTATAATGGAGTTTTGGGATAGTTACGAACAAAAAGATAAAAAAATCCAGCATCTGGGGCATGATGTTCTATTTTATCGGCTTCTCTTGTAAGAAAAAAGAAACTTTATATTTCTTACCTGGATTTGTGGTGGAGGAATGGTTGTTTGTTCATTGTTCTTTTCATACCCACAAATTTGCAGAATGGCAGACGTTCATGTCCTTATCGCAATGTTTGGTACAGTTCTTATACCTTCTTCTCTGAAATTCCGAGAAAAATAGTACTAGAAACCTCAATGAAAACTCTTAATCTTGTGCTACTTGCTTTATTTGAATTGTGATTCCATTCCTCTTTCCCTCGACTCACTGACAATGCATTACATCTTATCTTGACTTGCATTACATCTTATCTTGACTTGGCTTTGGGTAATTCTATGTAGAGGTTGTATCTTTTGAGCATGAGAGTTTAAAAATCGACATTTTTTTACTATTTTGTAATCAACAATCAATCATGTTGTTAAAAAAAAAAAACAATTAATATAAAATGAAACTAAATAAGAATCTGAAATTTTTACGCGTTCCCTAAATAAGAATCTAAAAAATTGATATAAAATGAAACTTTAGAAAGGACACAGGAATGAGTTTGCACTTCTGTTGCCTCTGCAAAAGCCAAATTTTTTCTGGAGGGACGATATTTGTCGCTACGGGGATCCCTATTATTTGTTTTTCCCACTGTATTTTTTCATGCTTTATCAATATTGTAGTATTAGCTCCGTGAACTCAACAGAGACAGACACACTCTCTTGGACGAATATATTGTTTTTTCCTCCCCGCTTTTACTTACCATTCTTTCATGGGCGCTTACGTTACACTGTTTACAAAAACTCTGGCAGTGAATTAGGATTCGGAATTTGGGATGGTCAAGAATCCAAATGATGAAATCGGTTTTGTTGGATGAGTGCGATGAGACAATTTGGTCAACTAAATAATAATACTAACAGGAACAACTATGTGTGTTCCTTTCTCATTAGGCATTAGCAACAGAAGCAATCCGTGTCCGATACTGGTTAACAAAATTATTTTCCAGCGGTAATAATGACCTTACGGCGTTGTTGGTTGTGTTTGGTTGTCATTAAAAAAGCGTAACACATGATATGATGGGAGAAACTGTGAAAGACTAAAAGGAAAAATTGTTTAATGTTAGGTCAAACATCGTTTAGATTCTTTTGTTGCGAAAAAACGAAGCACGCAGTAGATAAAAAAATAGTGTGAATGAACCGACACGAGAGGCAGAGGTGTCACCCTAAATACTTTGAGAAGGAACCAACTAATGAGTTCCATGTGGTGAAGCCGTGGAATTCAAACATGGGAACTTGCTCCAACAACTTAGAGTTTGTGATTACAATTTAGAAAGAAACAATGGATTACCCACACCTTCTTCTCAGAGACATGAGTTTATTTTGGGAGAAGTTTTCTCTTCAACGTATCAACTTTTTTTCAATTGTCAGATTATCTTTTACTCAATTTTCTGATGTTCCCGTAATGTTTATATTGTTTAGATTTAACTTTTAACAGATGCAAATAAATTTAATGTTGATCTTTTTTTCTTTTCTAATATGTTATTATGTAATAAAACAATTACCAGATGACTAAGGATGATGATAGGTCATGTTGGATCGAATTTCAATTTAAATTCGGTATAATTTGAATTTAATATTTTAAAATTTATATTTTATTATTTAACTTATCGGTTCAGTCGAATTCGAGTTTATTGAATTACAGGTTAATACGATCAGATCTTTTGGATTGCAAATTTATATTAAAGTAAATGCTTTTAGTGAAAAAAATAATTTTGTTTTGAATAAATGATATTCATACAGTGAATCTTTAACTAAAAAATTGACATTATAATATTAATAATTATTATTATAATGAACTATAATTTTATATAACTTGCTACTAATTTCTAATAAAATAATATCATATTAAAAATAATTTAAAATTTAAAATATATTTATAAATTTATAAATATCAAAATATAAATTCACGTTGAGTTGGATATTAATAAAGTTTCAATTTCTTCTATCATAGTTATTCATTTGACCAGATTTTATTTATTTAATATAATACGCTTATCAAATACAGTCCGATCACATATTCAAATTTATTTGTATACGATTTTTTTTCTCAAACCTAAAGATGACAATGATACAGAACCACCTTATTCCATATCCATATTATAAATCTTATTTGTAAGTGCCTATTTACTTTTATTTTTAGAATATGCTTAATAAAAGCATTAACATATATTAAACAATTACATATATTCATAACTACTTAAAATCAAATTTTCTAACATTCCATTTAGAAGTTTAAAATTAATAAAATAAAATATTTCATTATAATATTCAAAATAGGTAACATAATGTATAAAGTGCATTAAACACGTCTTACAAAAAATAAAACTAAAAAAATATATCATTTATATATTCAAACTAAACCACAAAGCTTTATACAAATTAACAACTAGCTTTCTAAGATATTTTATTACTCTTACCGATAGCTCTTAATTCTTAGAGGTCCCTCTAAACCTACAACTTCATTTGTTTTTACTAGATAGATGATCATCACAAAAGAAAGAGACAAACAATACAAGAAAATACAAAACACATAACAAGGTAAGCTAGTATATAGAAAAAATATTCATATATAATTAAATCATGTTAAATACCCATGAAACATGATATAAAACATATACATGTTTATGATCATACAAGTAGTTGACACTAAACTCAATTATCCGGATATATGCACTTGACATCGAACTCACGTGGTGTGCACTTTTGGTGGTTTCCAAACTCTCAAGAGTTTGACCTTAGGGGGTTATCATCCAACCTCACATAAGGTAAATCTGGTTCACACCTAGGACCAAACAAGTATAATAATTAGGACCTCCTGCAACTCTCATCATATAATCTATTATACTCTACTTGAGTGTGAATAATTATCTGAGTACATGCTACATAATACTTCCATACTAAATCCATATACTTTATCTACATCTACACAAAGTAAATACTTTGTCTAAGTCCAATTTTGAATTCTTATGGTTCCATATACTCCAAAATTTCTAAAAATTTTATGAGGGTCATATGCAATACATTTTATTGATATAAATTATTAAAGTGAAATTTTAAATTTTAATGGAATGATAACACCAACCATATATATAGATATTTTCAAATTGGAAAGACAAAAAGATAAAATTAAGCTTAAATGTAAGGTTATAAAACAGGCCTTAAATATATAGGTTTTATTGAATGAGGTAATGTGTGTGTGGGAGTTGCTAACAAGGGAAGGTAAAATGTTTTTGTTAAAAATTGACTAATGAGAATATAAGAATTGATAGAGTAAACGTAAAATATGTGGGACTTAAATAAATGGGAGAAAGAATTCACTTAAAGTAAATTGTGATTAATTTTAGGTTAACAGAAGTAAAAGATTGGATTTATTTCCATTGAGATAAAGTGTGGCGTAGTTGACTGAATAGAAAGAAAAGACGTCTTGGTTGGTTTTGGGGTTTGGGTTTAAGGAGGGGAAGGAAAAAAGAGTAAGAAATTGATTCTTTATTTGTTTGGGAAGGGAAGAAGAAAGAAAGAAAAGCATTGAATCTGATCGAAAGAGGAAGTAATGAAAATGGGGATTTCCAAGACAAGCACTGAGGTTACCGACAATTCCAATTCCAATAGCAACAGCAATAGCGATAGCAGCAATAGCAATAGCAGCAGCAGCACTCAGACTGAAACTGACAACCATATCTCCCTTCCTGCTCCCTACGCCGAAGGAGAGAAGCTATTGGCCACCCACTCTAATCATCTTTACGTAGCCAAGGTTTTCTTCTTCTTCTTCTTCTTTTTTATCCCAAATTTCAAAAGTATCATTCTTGAAACCCAAATATTTGCCTTGTTTAAAAGGTTAGGCAAGTTGAGTACAACATCACTGAAGGCTGGCAGTTCCTCGTTCATTATCTCGTAACCTTCTCAACGTTTCTCTCGTTTTACTCTTCCCTTAACATTTTCTCAATCTTATTTATTCTCTTAAATGGTGTTTTTTTTTTTTTTTTTTTTTTTTTTGGGTTGGAAGAAAGGGTGGGGTGTTTTTTTTTTTTTTTTTTTTTTTATCTTTTTTTTGATAGGTTTTGGTT
>Ga0099822_1011488_pt1 | contig 10783 bp, 10 predicted proteins | sample CowpeawhiteBW_FD_76839 | JGI IMG/M metagenome (GOLD analysis project Ga0099822, IMG submission 76839) | Root nodule microbial communities of legume samples collected from California USA - Cow pea white BW | ecosystem: Host-associated > Plants > Roots > Nodule | place: USA: California | collected... | reverse complement strand
AATATATAAAATATATATTTTATATATATATATATATATATATATATATATATATATATATATATATATATATATATATATAATTTAGATTTAATTTTAATCTAATTATTTTAATTTAGATCAGTTATATGAATTAAACTTTTAAAAAATTAGGGTTTATTGCTTAACTTTTAACTTGAGAATGTATAAAAGAAAGTTTATATCTAACTCTACTAAAAATATTTACCATATGTTGAAAACTCATTTGCTTATGAAAATATTAATTAATTACAACTTTTATAAAATATGAAATATTTAAAAAATAATTGACTATAAATATTATACTTAGAAATGTATAATAATTTTAAATGTAAATTATTTTAATTTTAAATTCAATTTTAAAAATATTAATTATAAAATCAATACTAAATTAATTTACAAATATCAAATTACATTTTTTTAATTATGAATTTAGATTTAAAATTCAATCTAAATTTCTGAAAATTTTTAAATTAGTTATTTTTATATATAGATTTATATTTAATTTTAATCCAATTATTTGAATCTTGATTGGATGGATCATATCCACCACCACTGTTTAGTTTTGGTAATAGTTCATTTCTTTCTCTCCTTCATTGTTTTATAATAGTTTTTCTACCCGCACGAGATTTTTTAATGTCATTTTTTTGTAATGGCAATAAAGAATGAGTGTTTTTTAATAATATATATATATATATATGATGAAAAAATGGTGTTTTTATAAATTTATCAAGTGTATGATACATAAAAAAAATATCATCCATGTTATGTAATCAATTAAGAACTAATAAAAAACATACAGTTGTATATTCTTATATTCTGTAAAAATAGTTTGCTTTTATAATCTTCACAATTTAACAAACCTTGAATCAAATGAGGTGGTTTTTTTAATAGTGAAAGTTCCACTTTTTCCTTTTCATAATACAATGAGAATTACATTTGCTTTGATGTGCTAAATTTTTCTGCTCTTTCTTCATACCAAAGTTGACCTTTATAGTATTGGCATTCCAAGCAAGGTTGTCCAATATTGAGTACTTCTAAACATAATAAAAAAGCATTAGATCAAATGCATGTATTTAATGTTAAGTTATGTAGAATTGGTGTTTGTTTACCTTGCAACTCCACTTTCAAATACTATTCCCTTGTATTTGTAGTATCTGCTTAAATTGTAGTGGAATGAAATTCATGTTACAAAAAATGATCCAAATTATGTACTTATTTACATGACTGAGTTTTTAATTAAATTTGTGAATTACCTTCATCTGTTATTATTGTTGAAAAATGATTTGTTGTTGTTGAACCATTTCATTGTGTTGTTGTTTCATCATTAAGACTGAACCTATTTTGAAATTATTGCATGACTTCAAAAGTACAGCATATAAACAAAATATAAACAAATATTTTATATAAGAAGAATTAGGTTATAAACAGAAGACTTACTAAACTCCAATTCAGTTAATGACTTCCTCTGTATAACATTTTGTAATAATTTATCATATTGATTTTTTTTGTCTGTCACTACTAAAGAAAACATTTTTGATTATGCATGTTCATTGTGAAGTTCCAATCAAAAACATATACATTGTTTTCAATATAAATCTCAAGTTAGTTTAGTCCAATGAAACCTAATATGTTGCTACTTTCAAAAGCATTGTTGTTGTCTTTCATTTTTTTTCTTCTGTTGTCTTCTTTTTATCTACAAAAACAAAAAAAATGTTCTTTCATTTATTGAGTATTCAAATTGTTAGTAATTGAAATAAAGTTAACTTTAGAAGATGACAACATGTATATAAACATACAACCTCTAGGCAAATTTGATGGCATAAAAATTGCACTTGGTGAGAGGTTGTAGTGGTTATCATTGTCACTCTCTAATTTCAAGAAGCTCATCATTTTCACTATGTAATTTCAAGAAGGAAATGAGAACCATTGTTACAACGTGACATGCATTTATTATAACTTCAGTTAATGAACACCATTACCATTGAACAATTGAATAAATTAGAAGAATAGTGTGAAATAAATAATGACATACCTATAGTTTGGTCTTTGTTAAAGAGTTTCGAAAATTTTCTTATACACAACATTTTTAGTTGTGTTTGTGATATTTCCATCTTCATCTAGAATAATTATTTTGAGTCTTTTTTTTTTTATTTTACTCTAGAGATATCAACATATAGTTGTCCATACGTGAAAACTGGATGGGGAAGATAAAATCCAACTCTAGAGAGAGATTGTCCTTGACTTTTATTGATGGTCATTGCAAAGCAAAGTGATATTGGAAATTGTCTTCTTTGAAATTTAAATGGCAAACCTGAATCTAAAGGAACTAAATCCATTCTTGGGATAAAAATTTTGTCACCAACGTTTTTCCTTGTAATAACAATTGCATAGATGACATTTTTTTCCTAAATGATTGAGTTACAATCTTGTTCCATTGCATAGACCTTTTGCTTGATCAATATTTCTTAGAAGCATGATTGGTACCCCTATTTTCAACTTCAATCTGTGATTCAGAATACCTCAACATTTGATTTCATTAAAAAATTCGGATGTAAACCATTCAGATTGCCTTTCTTCATCTTGATTAGATTGGCAAGGTATATCTAAACTTAGATACGTAATTTTCTCACCACTTAATAAAGATAGCATGAAATTATTAACTTCCTCTACATAATCATTTGTTGGGAAAAGTATTGCTCCATCATCAAAATAACCAGGATTCCTCATATGTAAAACAAAATCGGGATACACAAATTGAACCAAAGACATCAAAGGTGAATTTGTATATAGAATCAATAATTGTTGTGGAATTTCAACCATGCTTTCACCATTTTCATTTAAATCCATCTCTCCATCTCCAATTTTCAAGATCCAATCAACAAATTTTTTTATCTCCTCTACTGTCTGCCTATTTTGGGTGGTATTTAATCTTATTTTTTTGTTAGTTTTAACACTTTACAATACTGCCACAAATCAGAATAGTGTATTGAATATTTTATGATATCATACCTGAAAGCTTTCTTCATGATAGGTATAATTTGTCTAAAGTCACCTCCCAAGACAACCATTTTACCACCAAATGGTTTGCAATTGTTGTACTCATTAACATTTTTCATTATATCTCTCAAAGTTCTATCAAATGCTTCAAAACACATTTTGTTCATCATAGGTGCTTCATCTCATATAATCAAACTGGTTGCTATTAAAAGCTTAGCACGTAGACTACCTTGAGCAATGTTGCAAGTTGATTCCTCATTAATTAGTAGTGGGATGCAAAAAGTTGAATGTGCAATTTTTCCACCAGGAAGAAGTAACGAAGAATGCCACTTAAAGCTACATTTAAAACAATCATCCCATTGCTTCTTATTGCAGCTGACAATGTCTTCAACATGAAAGTTTTTTCTATACCACCATAACCATACAAAAAAAGAATCCTCCATGTTTTGAAAGTATTGCATTCATTATATCATCATGTACACACACTTGTTCATGAGTGAGTGACTTGAAGAGCATTGCATGTTCTTTAGCCATGTCTTCTTTATTATATTGAAGCTCATCAATAATAAATTTGTTTTCAAATGGAAATGAATTTGAAATATCTAGTTGAGGTAGGGAAAGATAATCTTTTAAAGACCTTCCATTTGACATCAACATTTTTTCGATTGCAAGAAGACAAACTTTCTATAATTCAAATTCTTCCATTTGAAGTTCTACACCAAACGGTAAATGATATCAATAATTTTAATTGTTAAACTAATTGACCAAAACAAAAATTTTAATTGTTAAAACATTTTCATAAATATCCGAACAGATGCATCTTAATTTTGTATTCAAATCAGGACAAAGTTATGCTTGAAATTGGATTGCAAGCCAAAAGAAAATGAGACTTAAAAAAACATAGAACAAAATAACAAAAAATAATAATTGAATAAATAACAGTATAAAATACCTGGGTAGTTTAAGTCCTTTCTTTTTTGGTATAAAATTTCATCACATAACACACTCCAAGTAGAATTCCAAACTACATCAGGTTTGGATATTGTATTCATGCCCAACAATGTAATAAACAATCTTCTAAATTGATATCCAGACGCAATTTCATTGGCTTCCTTAATTGCATCAATAAATTCTTTGTCATCAGCCAATAATCCTAAAGCATAACAAGCCTCCTGGAATATTTCAAACATTTGTCCATCAATTGTCCTTATGCTCTCATAATCAACACACCTTTTTTGAATAGTCAATAATATTCTCATATGATATATTTCTCCAGAGCCAAACGAAATATAAGTAAGCCTACCAATGTTGTAGCCTTTCTTCCTTGGTTTCCATTCTTTTTCTTTTGCCATCCACACAAATTTACTTGGGAATTCCCCATAAGTCAAATCTTTTGCTTCTGTATAATTACGATTAGCCTCGAACCAACCTAGAAACATTGTGTTACTGTTTTCACATCTGTTGAATACAACATTAATATCATCATCTTTAAACAAGGTTGATTGATCACTTGGAATATAGAATGTTAATCTTTGAACAGCAGGCCACCTATGGTGAATATCAAAAGCAAATGTTCTCCAAACTGTTCCGCATGGTGAGAGGTATCTACAGTCATAATACCTCTTTATTTCATCAGTAATTGTTTCTTTTTTCAAATCTGTAACAACATTAGTTATTTTAACTATAGCTATGTCTAGACCTTTGTTGACATACTTGAACAAATATTTGATTACATTTGTCTTATTACAATACTATGTATTGAGATGAGCTTGATACTTCATTAAAAGAGGTAGACTATAAAGAACCACACTGGAATTTTCCAACTGGATTCCATTTTTTTCAACAAAATTGCCATTATCACGTCTTTTATATGATAGATATCATTCTTCATCAATGGTAGTACAACTTGTAAAATTCTTTGGATAATATTTTGAACATCTACCTTCTTTCATGCAAAGAGAATTGAATCGTGCAGGTCCACACGACCCATGTATCATGTAACTGGAAACAACTTTATGCAATTTTGGGTACAAATCTTGATTAGGCAATTCAACTGAAATCACCTTATCAATATCTGCCAGAGTCTTCAGTTTGCTTTCTCCATCTAACCACAAAAGTATGAGCGTGCAATAATCCTCTTTTTTGAAATTTTACTGTGTACATACCTAATTATATAAAAAGAATAAATACAGTGATACACATTTTTTGTAATTGAATAACTAAATATATGATATAAAATTGCATACAGAACATACCTGCAGTAGTCTTTTCGAAGAAGTCCTTTTTTTTTTAAATTTGTCATCATTTGATCAAGTTTCATTTTGAAGACTCTGTACATAATGTCAGGTCTGTCTGATGTAGATAAACCTCTTGAAGAAACAAAATCACGTATTTCACTCCAATTTACATTGCATGTTATAGTTATAAACAAATCAGGATATCCAAATTTCTTACAAATTGCCATAGCATCTTGACAATTGTTAAACATATACCTTGTACCACCAGTGAAGGAAGTCGGCAAGACTATACGTCTTCCAATTGGAGATGGATCTGTCTCTCCTATATTAACAGCCTCTTGTAATCCATTAAGAATATCACAACATATTAACTTTTGATTTGCTCTAATGAAAGAAAAATGTTGTGCTTCAATCATTGTGTAGCAGTCGACCAAGAATTGTTGGAACAATCGACACGCATTAACAATGTTACCAAACTCGAAGACCTCTGTTGGATTCTAAAGGTTATAAATTCTCTAAAAGAAATACGAACTCTTATCCTTGCTTTACTTTTTGAATGATCTTCTCTAATTGGAATATCTTCTTGCTAACCATCTTCTGCAAACGGAAACATTAGAGGATATTGTAGTAGAATAAAGGCAGTGTGAGTTTCGCGCAATTTGGTCAATTCACCGGAACATTTCTTCACAATGATATCTCTTCCTATATCTAGATTACCAAAATCACCAACTATTAGTGCATCTATCTCTTCACATAAATGTGTGTTGTAGACTCTTGGATCTTTTGATCTACCTCTAAATAATCTTAGTGTGAAGTCAGATTTTGAATTGTTTGCTGACAAATCTCTAACTCTTATAAATGATTTTGCAAGAACATTGTGATCATCAATCATTTTCATCAAGTTAGCAACCAATGATTGTCCATTAAGAATGAATTGAGGTGGTGCAGAACAATGAATGAAGTTTTAAAAAATGTAAGCGATTTCGTAGATAACTATTGACTGAACAAAGAAAGTATATTTGAGAAAGTATATCTGAGACAAAAAACTCGATCCAACATAAATCGTAAACAAAGAAAAGTATATCTGTAAACAAAACATTCATCCAACAAAATAAAATAGAACAAAAATAAGTAGATCTTAGAGAAAAATATCTATCAAAAACAAAAAAAATAGAAAAAAAAATAGATTTGAGAAGATAGTAAAAGAACGAAAAAAAAACAGAATTCTTGTTACCTTTTTTGTATTCCTCAAGGTGCTCAAGAATCTTAGAGCAAAACATCAACCAAAAGAAAGGTAGATCTGAGAAGAAAAAATCCATCAAACAGTATACAACGAAAAACAAATCTGAGAGCAAAAAAACCATTCAAAAGAGAAATAGAACCAAAATTAGTTACATATGTAGAAGAACGAAAATACAAACAACAAAGTAAATCTGAGAAATAAACACCCATCAAATAGAGAAATACAACAAAGAAAAATAAATCTAAGAGAAAAACCTAGAACTAACACATCTCGTCAACAAAGAAAAGCATATATGAAAGCAAAACATTGATCCAACAAAAAAATAAAACAAAAATAAGTAGATCTCAGAGAAAAATATCTATCAAACACAAAAATAATAGAAAAAAATATATGAGAAGATGGTAGAAGAACAACAAAAATAAGAAGTTGTTACCTTTTTTAAGTATCGTCAAGGTGCTCAAGAATCTCAGAGGAAAACATCAACCCAAAGAAAAGTAGATATGAGAAGAACAAATCCATCCAACAGTAGATTTGAGACAAAAACCTTAATCCAACACATTTCGTCAACAAAGAAAAGTAGATCTGAAAACATTCACCCAACAAAAATAAGTAGATCTCAGAGAGAAACAACACTCCAAGACCACAAAGACCAAAGAAAAAACGTAGAAAAGTTGTTACCTTTTTGTTGTTGGTCACGGTGGTCATGAATTTGAGAGGAAAAATCTAAGTGCAAAAGATCAATGCAACGGAGATGAAAAGAGAAGATGAAGAGTAAAGGAGTAAGAGAGAAGAAGAAAAGTTTGAGAGGATGAGATGAAGAAAGGAGGTTGAGAGGAAGAGAGAGAGAGAGAGGTGAGACTGCTTTTGTTTCAACCGAAAACAAATGCCACATAAGTGTATTTCTGTTTATGGTAAAAAAAATTGAACGTTTTGTTTGACAAAATAATAAAATATTGAAAACCTTCTGATTGTTAGGTTCTCAATTATATATTAGATTAGATTAGCGAAAACTAAATCTAGTTGTGACGAAGGTGGAGGTTGGTTATTAATTTAATTTGTTTAATTTTTGAGATCTATAGTTTTTACTCTAATTTTGTGTTATTCATTGTTCACTAGGGTTTCATGCTTGAATATAAGAACAATATAATGCACATGACTCATCCTTGGATTTTAGACATGCAACATACCACTAATTCCCACATTTAAGTGAGAGTATCTCTCTGCATGAATAAATCATAACCAGATTAGTCAAAATGTTTGATTCTTAGTGTTTACTACCTGTAATGTGTAACAAAAAGGAGAGTCTAAAATGAGCAAGATTCGAAGGAAAAAGTTACTTACATCACAAATCACAAAAGCTAATTATGAATTGAATTTAATTCGGATCTATTTTAGATTCAAATAGTTAGATTAGATTTTGAATCTAAATTCATTTTCACTATAAAATTAATTTAATTTTTCTTTTTTTACATCTACATCCAAATATTTGGATTTAGATATAAATATATATTTAAATATTTGGATTAAGTTCAAAATCCATAACTCCTTTTTAATAAAAGAAATTTAAATTGAATTTTTTAAAAGTGGTGTCGTCGGGATCGACTCAATCGAATTTAGTCAAGTTTCAACTTGGGCTGACTTGCTCAAATTTTTGCAAGGACTGACTTGGCCCAAATTTGGTTGGGCCAACTAGATCCATTTTTAATTGAGGTCAACTTCGCCAAATTTGGCCGAAATTTAGTCAAGGGTGGCTCAGCCAAATTCGATCCAATTTCAGTCAGGGCAAATTTGGTCGAATACGACCTGAATTTGGTTAGGACTAACTTGGCCTAATTTTGGCAAGAACCATCTCAATTGAATTCGGCCGAAGTTGACTTGGCAAAATTTTGGTGGGGGCTGACTTGGCCGAATTTGGTCGAGTTTTGATAGGTGCCAACTCGGTCAAGTTTTGGTTGAAACCACCTTGACTAAATTTCAGCTGGAGTCGTCTCAACCAAATTTCGATCAAAGCTGACTCGGCCAAATTTTGGGTTGGGCCAATTCAACCGAATTAGGCCATATTTTATCCAAGGCACACACACTCAGTCAAAGTTGGGCGTATTTTGCCCAAGGCCAACTCGACCCAATTCTATCGAATTTCGGTTGGCCCAAACTTGAACGAATACGGTCGAATTTTGGCAGGGCTGACTAGATCAAATACGACCGAATTCAGTTGGAGTCGACTTGAGCGAATATGGTCAAATTTTGGTTAAGGCAACTCAGAAGAATTTGACTAAATTTCGGTCGGGGCTAACTTTACTGAATTTTGATTGGGCCGACTCGACCGAATTTAGGTCGGAGCCGACTAGACCGAAGTCGACTAAATTTCTTCTAGGGCCTACTCGACCGAATTCGTCCAAATTTTAGTCAGAGCCAACTCAACCAAATACGGCCAAATTTTGAACAAGACCTACGCAATCATATATGACCGAATTTTGGCCAATGCGACTCGACTGAATTTAGATTGAATATTGTAAGATCCGAGAAAATTAAAAAAATAAATATTTATTTATTTAATATAAATGCAATTAAAGGATCTTATGGTAATTAATGCGGAGAATTATGATAAGGAGTGATGGTAGCTCAAGTGGTTGAGCGTGTGGAGCATCATTGAAGGAACTTGGGATTGAGTCTTGTGTATGCCATTAGTTGGTTAATTTTATTATTTAATTGTTTTGCATGCATGCTTGGTTGTGGGATAGAAAATTATAAAGCATGGGGTGAAAGAAATGGTAAGAAACCTGAATTGGCTTGATAGTGGTGCATTGAATGGTAATAAGGTGGATGCAAGTTTGAACCTTGCTAAGCGTGAAATAGTCTCTTTTCACGTTTATTATTTTTGCTAAGCTAAGGAAAACCCTAGCCGGAAGGCAGAAAGGTTGATAAAGTAATGGAGAATTGATGAACATTAACCTTCTCCTTAATTGATTTTGGTTTTGGGAAATTAAGGGAGAAATAATTAGGCTAATAATGGATGAGAGGGAAGAGAGTGGTGCCCTTGTGAATGCATTTTCGTGTGGCTACCAAAAGAGAGTTTTAGAATCCTAAAAACAGAACTTAGGAGAGTGTTAGAAGGCTGGAAGGAGTGCTCAAGGGTGGAGATCAAGGGGTAGATCAGTTATGGTGCAAGGAAGGATTCTAAGAGCACTTTTGGAGTGAGAATTTCAAGTTAGGAGAGTTGTATCTCGTATTTTAATTTTGTGGTATATAATTCTGGGATGTATGAAATGCACGTGGGTTTTGGGTTTTGTCAATATCTGGATTGTTCGTGTTTCTAGAAATTTTCTAGAAACCGACTAGCGGTCTTGAAGACCTGCTAGGCGACGCATGCAACTTAATGTAGTTTCTAGGTTTTACCCAGAAACTGCCTGGTAGACCTCCCTTACCATCAAGCGACGCGAGCCTCGTGGTTTGGCTTTTTGAGTTTTATGGAGTTTGGAGGCAATGGTGATGTCTTTGAATTATTATGCATGATGGTATTGTATGATTTTCATGATCAATTAATGATAAATTGCTAAAGTTGATGCTAATATGGTGATTGAACAGTGTACATTCATAAGGGTTCTAGGAAGGCTTTTGAGAAACGAATTTGGATATGATTATAATGTTTGGTGCCAATGTTGGAATTAAAATTGTCTGAATGTAATCTAATAGCTTGTGTATGAATGTTGGATGCATGATTGATTGAATTTTCGAGCAATTGCATGAGTGGATCACGTAATTGGATGTTTGGGATGTGTGGAATAGACATCTTTTCATGAAAAACACTATTTTTAATGTTTTCGCGCAGCAAGGACCATCGAGCACTGGTTTTATACTGCCAGGCGCCAGGTCCCGACTTTTGGGTGCTGGGCGCCATCGATTTTTCTAGTCTATGCAGTTTTCGGAAAATTGTGTTTTCCAATTCGTTAACCGTCCGATTTAGCAAAAATTTAGACATGTGATCATAACATGTTGTTCTTTACTTTGAACGATGAAGATTTGAATTGGAGGTCTGTAGCTAGAGATATATATTACTCATGATTGTTGGTTTCAATTCCCTAAGAGTATGATTAGTATTGGATGCTTAAGTATGCTTAAGTGTTGGTATGACCTTGACTAGTGAATGCATATACATACATACATATATATATATATATATATATATATATATATATATATGTGTGTGTGTGTGTGTGTGTGTGTGTGTGTGTGTGTGTGTTTGTGTGTGTGTGTGTGTGTGTGTGTGATTGATGAGTATTTTTTT
>Ga0099822_1011485_pt1 | contig 10787 bp, 7 predicted proteins | sample CowpeawhiteBW_FD_76839 | JGI IMG/M metagenome (GOLD analysis project Ga0099822, IMG submission 76839) | Root nodule microbial communities of legume samples collected from California USA - Cow pea white BW | ecosystem: Host-associated > Plants > Roots > Nodule | place: USA: California | collected... | reverse complement strand
GTTCTTATTAATGATAATAATAATAATTATTCTTAATAATAATGATAATAATAATAATAATAATAATATTTTTAATATTTCTTTTCTCATATCAATAATATATAATAAGAAAATTAATATATTATATATTAATATTAGTAATAATAGTAATAATTTTACTACTAATAATATCACTAATACTAATATTAATAATATATAATAGTGGTTATAATTTTACTATTGTCATTATAAATAATATTTATAAAAATTCTAATATTAATACTTATAAAAGTATTACAAATAATAATATTACTTATAATTAATATTATAGTTGAAATCATAAATAAATGAAAAAGTAAAAATAAAATGACTTTTGTAGGATTTGAATACAGGTCCTTTTGTATCAAAGTTTTAAAATAACGAAAAATCTAATTTTTATAACACGTGTTAATAAAAGTGTCAATAAAAGAAGATGGGTAATATAGTAATTTTGGTGATATCTTCTTTTCTTAATATGTAATAGATGTAATACGATTGGCATTACACCGTGCTTGATTGACTTTGCTTACTTTAAGAGCTCCCAGGCGTTTTAAAGAGCTTAATCGACCATCGGTAACTAAACTCACTCGAAAGAGACTCCAGATTACCAAAACAATAAAAACAAGTTTTTAAAGATCTTGTGATTTGGCTTGCTAAATGCTCCACAAAGTGGAGGTGATATTACGCAAAAGTTTTCTTTTCTTTTTCTCCTTAGTAAGTAACCCTTCTCATAACTCTTTCTACAACTAACAAAAGTGTAAGATTAATGTAGGATGCGGCAACGAAATCATTAAATACACATTTACACAAAGTCCTTCATACTTACGCAATATCTACATGGAGGCAATATCTACATCTATTCCATAAAACATCCGTTCACAGCTAGTTGTGATCAGTGACTGGAAAATAGGGAATGCAGAGTCCAAAGGTATCAATACAAATGCAACCCACTCAATCTGTATGCCGAAGAGTACCTTCTATTGGAGACTTTCTCCTTCTTGATCTGGAGAAGCTGAGGGTAAACACACCATGGGAAACTCAGATAATGATCCCTATTCATTTCTTCATTGTAGGAACCCCAGTAACTTGGATGATAAGTAACATGGTACCAAGCAGAAGCTTTTGCATATGCATCATCAACACTTCCAGAATCCACTCCATAACTACCCTCATTGAACCAGGACCTGGCCTCTTTCCTTAGGGACCTCACAGCCATATTGATTGCTTCTGCATCCCTCCTTTTGTTGAAGGATTTTGCCAGTTTCATGATATTACCGCTGAGGATTTCAGCTTCAGTTTTGATGCCATAGTAGTCCATAAGATTTCCCAACTTGTAGTCATAATTGGTTTTGTGATAGAAAGCATCATCAACATAATCCATGAAGCCATCAACTTCCATGTCAACGTCATAAGACCTTCTTGCGACCTCCCGGGTGAAGGATGAAATAGAGCCACCATCACTTGATGAAATTGCCTCTTTAACTTCCCTATAGAGCTTTCCTATTACATTAGGCGATTTATAGGTGACTTTGTCAGATTTCTCCATGAAGTCAGGATATTCTTTGACATACAGTTCACGAGGAATAACAGCTGGAACACCAGTTTTTGGAAAGTCGACCGCGGTTGAAAACAGCTTTGCAAGCTTAAGACATTCTTCAGACATGGCTTTTCCTGGTTGTTTGTCAGCAAAGACAGTGTGCGCATTGGCAATTATTCCCAGACTATCATTGACTATGTAATTGGTAAAGTACTCTTGAACATGCTGCACAAAGAAAGCAGTCACAAACTTCTATACATAATTTTAAGCTGCAGGACAAAACAAATATAGATAAAAAGAACCTAACAACTCATGGATAGTGCTGAATATTGGGACAGGTATTTTAATTTCAGTAGAGAGTCATGAAATCTACAAAAATTTTAGATTAACAAGAAAATTCTCCGATCAAAATTTTACACAAAAACTAACAATTTTCACCACAATTTTAATAGTCCCTAAAAACCTATAGAAATTAAGGACTCAAATATTTTTTAACTACTGGACAAGAGTAAAAATACTGAACAATGAAGATAGCTACAAAACAATGGGTGAAATTTTAGAGATAAAAATGTGCATGGTCACTGAAAAAATGAGGGTATAAAAAGACAAGCAATGCAAGTTAAAGAATAAGTTTGTCATAACCAAATGTAAATGTAATGGTGTTATTAAGCAACCACATGATCTATTCTATCAAGGTAACGGTTGTAATACCAAAAAAATGCTAAGAATATATAAAAAATTGCCTATGGATGTCAAGCTTTGAGAACGATACCTCAATTTTCACATCTTCATCCAGCTCTGTAGTTGGGGAAGGAGTATAGTCCATTGGTGGGATTTGGCGGGAAGGAATCAATTCAGGGTCCCAACAAACAAAGTAGATATCTCCATCCAGATCACTTCCCGAACATTCATTTGGATGAGGTCTAATATTAAAAATCAGTTATCAGAGTGGTATCAATACACAGTTAAAAGAAAATTTAAGGAAATAAATATCTGCAACTCAAAGCCTCTGCTGAAAAGTTCTGTTGAAAATTCATTTGTATTATACGCAGTAAAGTTATATATCCACTTACCAACTTGATGGCTGCCCTCCTTTTTCCTTTCTATACACATTGTAGCATTTGAGAGATAAATGTTGGTGGATAGTTAGAGGAAAGTTTTAAGGTAAAAAGGGTTATCTTTTATTTCTACTCATTCGGTCCCTTTAATTCCAGTAGTAGATTCTGAGTTCCAATCCCAGTTTCCCAAATAACACACAATTTTTAACACCCATAATAATCATAAAAAAAAAAAACTAAGGAAACATTATTCCACCACTCTCATTTATTTGAATTTTAGAGACTATAAAATTCTTTATTGCACACAATCTTTAAATGTTAAATCATTACCTTTGTCCTTTTTGAGGGAAAACAACACAGTCCACCATATGGTACAAAGCTGGCACATCCACAGCTTGTAAAACACGCACATCACCAGGGTGCAAGCAAGGGTTTTTGGCTACTACCACCTGACCATTAACCATATAACTTTTTGGCAAATCATAGGAAAAAGAATCATCAGATAGATTCTGCAGCCTATTGCCAGAAAACTGCACAAATACTTGACCATATTTCAGGGTACAAGTTTCATCTAGACATCCCATCATCGCTCTTCCTTTTGGAATAAAGATCCTGGATTTGAGTCGCAATTCCAACAGTTTTGATGCTCTAAACATTTGCAGCATCATTGAAAGGAATGGTTCCTCATTAGGCTTGTAGCCACAAATGAGCATCTCCTTCAGAACATTGGTGATCTCCCCAGAAGACATTAAGTCCAAAACTTCCTGCGCTTTCAATGAATCTGTTAGTATAGTGTTCAGTTGATCCACAGCTTCTCTTTGTTTTTTCTCAAAAACACCATCCCTGATGCCAAGAGTGGATAAGAGAGTAATTAACTGCCGATTCAGATAACAAGGCTGAAACTTACTACGTCCCAAAACATCTAACTTGGTGTTATCTGAATCATACTTCCGCATGCTATTCCTCAGTGATAACTTAAAACGTGATGTTGGATCAACAGCTACAACTCCTTTATAACCACCGTAACGAATCTGAAAGGCAGATGGAGTGCAATCATAGCCACATTTTTTAGCCACTCTCTTGGCAAATTCAAGAGAGATTTTCCCAATACCATCAGAGAAGACATATTCCTTTCCACCACAAGTCCTCCTCACATCCGGAATAATTTCAATTTCATACACAGGGACGCTTAGAGTTTCAGTAGATGAACCAAAAGATTGTCCCAGCCTAGCAGCATACTTTGCAACATTCCTAATCTTGCTAAAATCTCCCATCCAATTCCTTATGTCTTCGGCAGTGTATCCAGTCTCTGTAGGAGCAAACATCCAGAGAGAGTTTTCCCGCAACTGACTTGATGAAAATGCCAGAAATTCAAACTTCTTATCGCCAATAACAATGCCACTTTTAAGGATGTCAAGAATTCTTTTGTATAAGTCAGTTTTCTTGTTCTGTGCACGTGATGATAAATCAGTTGAAAACAGTTTATCCAATTCCTCATCGACAAATGAAACACGAATAAAGTTATCTAAATGTTTATGGAACTCACGGAGAACACGATTTGAGACGTTAATCTCCGGACCACAAAAGTAAACTTTGCAAGGGGTGATCTGAACCCTGCGAACATACACCAAACCTGTATCCAAAGATATTGCAGGCGACCGAGGACGATTCTTTGAATTTGATTGAAGGTACCTTTTGTACTGATCAGTCAACCACTTTGTGGGATCATAACAGAATTCCTTAGAGTAGTACATTTTTTCCAAGGCATTTTCAACAAAATCAAGGGGCATTCTGCGCGGATCAACCAAGCGATAGAAGTCACCATTGAGTGCAGGTCCTGCAAGACATACATGCTGAACCAATGAATTGACTTTGAACAAGATGTCAAATGGTATTTCAACACCTCGAGGAGCAACAATGGGGACAAGACCCCGATTTTTAGAAAAGGGAACTCCTGCCTGTAATGTGTATTGCCTCTCACTTTGCTCATAATAAGCAAAGATATCCTTGAAATTTGGTAAATTCTGGCCACTAGGAAGCTCCAGACATATGGCAGAGGACTGCCCAATACAACTACCCGTAGTGAAATCTGTTGTTCTTGTCCACTGCTCATCAGGGACATCTTTGTAGTAGTTGTACAAAGGATTCTCAAATATATTGTCATATTCATATTCATCTGTGCACGTAAATGCATCGTTCTCAAATATCCGGGGAGCACCAAGTAACTAGCAATTGGAGCAAAATGAATAAGATTCAGCATTTGTCCATCACATCAATACTATTTTTGGTAAAATCTAATGAGAATTGAAGTAGTTGGCTTTAAGTAAAATCTAATGCAATAAATAGCTACATGTCTTCCTCATTTCAAATGTTTTGTGCTCTGTTGTTATGTTTCTTATTTTTGGTAAATGAGTTCTGGTTCACCATGATGCTTTGACATGCGAGGGATTTAACTGGTGCTTTAGCAAGCAAGGATTCAAAACCCAAGCAATGTATTTGCCATGATTCTACTCCAATTCACAGTAGCATTATTTTTTCAACATACCCGTCAATAAGTTCACTAAGAAATCAAAAATTGTCTTAAGCTAATGAAAAACAAATTTGACTACCTGAAGAAGGAGATAACGTGCAGTTTTATCCCGTGGTCGAAGCAGCTCAACCTTCCAAATGTTCTCGTATGAAAGCTGAAGTTTGTATTGCACAAAGTCATGCGGAAATTTCAACTCCACCTTGCTCTTTCCACTCCCAAAACTTAAACTGACATTCTGCATTCTCTCCAAAACAGCAAACCCTCCTTTAGAGATCTGGCAGCCAAAATACAGTTTCACACCTTTCAAACTAGCCACATCCACACTTAGCTTTGGATCAATATCTCTTTCCATTACCCGAGCCTTTAAATAAGCGGTTCCATACCGCAATGCTCTTGAAACGTTATTAGCCCTCGACATCATAGATGCAGCAAAGTCTTCTGTGGTGAATTGAATAATAGCAAATGCTCTTGGAGCCCGACCTTTCCCATGCCTTACCTTCATAGTTTGGATAGTTCCTTCACCAGTAAAATTCTCTACAAATTTCTTCACATCAGGCGCTTTAACAGAAATAGGAAATCCGTACAACTCAATTGTTTTACCCATCCTAAATGCAAAGTCTTTTGCCTTACCTGAGCAGAAGAACAATAAAAAATTTAGAATATGAAAAAGCAATGTCACACCGAGTAATTAAAAGATATCTATTTGTATTAACAAGGAGATTCACAGATTTCTGATGAATAAAATAGTGAAAGTTTATGAATGTTATTCAAGTACATTTACATAACATTATATATTTAATGCACATATACACAATTTGTTAAATTTATGACCTCTACATCTGCAACAACTTAATGACTTCCTTATGATAGAATTATCTCTGAATGAATGTTATTCAAGTACATATACAGGACATTAAATATTTAATGCACATATACACAATTTGTTAAATTTATGATCTCTACATCTGCAACTACTAGAAGTGTTTCTGAATGACTAAACTAAACATAAGTTGAGTGTAGGCCTAATTGAGAAACAACATGTTTTCACACATTCAGTTCTTTACTGCATGTGATGTTCTTGCACGTACAAACTGAGAAAAGTGTTTCAAACTAATGATTAACATTGAAACCCAGTATACTCTTATACTCCCTACTACCAGAATGTTAAAGATGTAACTTAAATATGCAATAAGTCCTTACCGTCAAACCACGAAAACATGTGTATGATGTCATACAATCAAAAGTGATGTTTTTCGTGTTGGGTTTTTAATAAACTTAAATGTGTTAACCATTATGGGTAACTAGCCATTGTAAGAAACTAGCCGTTGTGAGTGGTTAATGCACTAGCCGTTGGAGTCTAGGTAGTTAATGAGTTAGCCGTTTATAGCCATTGAGAGTACAATGATAAGGAAATGTGGGTCTATAAATATATTATGTATTGTATGAATAAACAATAACACAAGACGTGAATAAAGTTTTTTCACAAGATTATAGAGTTGTTGTCTACAAAGTACTAACAAAGTGGTATCAAGAGCCAGTTAACTTGAGTGTCTGAGTGGAAAAAAAGAGAGAGCTAGAGAGTTTGAGTGTTTGAGAAAAAGAGAGCTAGAGACCTAGGTGTTTGAGAAAAAAGATACTGAGATGACCAGTCTTACAAATAGTGTTTCCCTGCCCAAGTTGACAAAGGTTGTCAACTATGACAATTGGAGTCTCAAAATGAAGGCCCTTCTTAGATCCCAAGAAAATTGGGAGGTGGTTGAAGATGGTTTCAATGAACCAACCAACACTACAGGTTGGTCAAATGCCCAGTTGAAAGTGCTGAAAGACGCACGTGTGAAGGACAAGGCAGCTTTGTCCATCCTGTACCAAGCTGTGGACGAGTCTGGCTTTGAGAAGATTGCAAGTGCCAAATCTTCAAAAGAAGCGTGGGATATGACCGAGTGAACCAGGTGCGACTTCAAACACTCAGGGGCGAGTTAGAGAGCATGATGATGAAAGAGACCGAAGGAGTAGCCGAGTATATTACTCGAGTTGAAATCGTGGCGAACCAACTTGCTAGAAACGGAGAGACGTTACCCACTAACCAAGTTGTGGAGAAGATCTTGAGGTCATTGACAAACGACTTTGAGAATGTGGTGTGCGCGATTGAGGAGTCCAAGGACCTATCAAAGCTCACGGTTGAACAGCTTGCAGGATCTGTTGAAGCGCACGAACAATGAAAGAAGAAGAAGTGGGAGCCACTTGATCAATTACTTCAAACGAAGATGTTAATTAAAGATGAGAAAGCTCAGAACACTCAAGGTAGAGGACGATATCGAGGAAGTATAAGAAGCGGTCCTAGTGGTAGAAGCCCAGGACAAGAAGAGAAAGAACAATCTGGTCAACAAAATTGGTACGGAAGAGGATGAGGTCCATGAAGAGGAGGTCAATCAAGCAACTCAAGTGTTGAGTGCTTCAAGTGTGGCAAGTATGGTCATTATGCAAAGGAGTGCTACTCGGGCAAGTGTTTCAGTTGTGGTAAGTCCGAACATTTTACCAAAGACTGTAGATCAGAAAGTAGAAAGGAAGAGACGATCAACCTCACAAAAGATGTTGAAGAAGAAGCGACATTGTTGATGATGGCGCGTAGCTCGGGAGTCGAGCATAAGCAAGTGGTGAATTGGGCAAGAAGACCAAGTAGCATGGAGAATTCAGCAAGAAGGCTGAGAATAGTCGATAACTCGACAAGACAGTCAAGTAGTGTGGATAGCTCGGTAACACAACCAAGTCAGTTGCATAGGATGGTGAGACATGCAGATAGCCCACGCAGGGTGGTGGAGCATGTAGATACCCTGGACACCATGGTGGAGCATGAGGCCAACTCAGTTAACTTGGTGGAACGCCTACATAGCTCGGATAAGTTGGTGGAGCAAGTGGATTACTCAGATAGCTCGGTGAAGCATGTGAAAAGCTTGAGTAGCTCAAAATTTGAAGAAGAAGAGCTTTTAATCCAAAGGTTAGAAATTGCAAAAAGAGACTTGCAACAAAGTATTGAAAAGGAGGTTAGAGACAATTTAATTCTACAAGCAAGCTTAGAGAGAAGGAAGCAGACTTTGCAAAAGCGGCACTTGGAATTTGAAGAAGATGTTTCAAGTTTACAAGAACAGTTACAAGTTGAGAAGGATCTGAGAGCTGCACTAGAAGTGCAAGATGAGAAGTGGCGATTTGAAATGGATGAGGAGATTGAGCACAACAATACGTGGGTGTGGTCTGATCTTTCAAAAGGAAGTCGGCCTATTGACAAGAACTCAGTTAACGACAAGTCGGTCACAAAGACAAAGAACCCAATGAGTAACAAGTCGGCCAAAGAGAAGAACAAGTTTGCCAGTAAGAATGCAAAAACTGAGAGAGCAGAGAACAAGTTAGCCACAAGGAAAGCGAAATACAAGTCGACCATAGAGAAAGTGAAAGGGAAGTCAGTCATGAAGAAAGTGAAGAACTTAACTATTCATGAAAGGGACAAGCACAATGTGAGAAGAGTTATTGCACGTTGGAAGCCGTGACGAAGAGGAACGAAGATTGAGAATAAAAGAAGCATTTAAGTTTACAGGGGGAGTTTTGTTGGGTTTTTAATAAACTTAACTGTGTTAACCATTATGGGTAACTAGCCGTTGTAAGAAACTAGCCGTTGTGAGTGGTTAATGCACTAGCCGTTGGAGTCTAGGTAGTTAATGAGTTAGTTGTTTATAACCGTTGAGAGTACAATAGTAAGGAAAAGTGGGTCTATAAATATATTATGTATTGTATGAACAATAACACAAGACGTGAATAAAGTTTTTTCACAAGATTATAGAGTTGTTGTCTACAAAGTACTAACATTTCGAAACTGAAATTTATTTTCCAAGCAGCAAAAGTTTTAGAAACAAAATGAAGTCCATATAGATACCATATTTTATTCTTGAGGTCACTGAGTTTCCTAAAAAGGAACTGAACTTTTTTGCTTGCATTCTTAAATATGCAAAGAGTTCATATAGTTCAGTCATGTTCTGTAAAACGTTCCAGGACATTGATATAACGAAACACGTCAAATTCAGAACAGAAACACAGAACAAAAACAGATAGTTTTTCTTTCATTTTCCTTTCACGAAATTTTCTTTACATTTCTCTCTTGTTTTCTCACGGCATCACTTATTACAAATCTATCCTCTTTTTTTTCTCAACCTTTCCTTTTCCTCTTCAGAACCCGGTCTTCCTTCCACCCCAATACACCGCTAACTGAGTGTTTAAGTTTACAGTTTCTTTCAGGAAAAACATTTCACCGTAAAAACTAACAAAGAAAGAAAACGTAATGGCTAGACATAAAACCCATTAGGATGTTTCAGAAAAACTGTCTCCACCCCTTGGAACACCATCAGAACCGCTATAATATTTTGGTATAAAATCCAACAAATATGTTTGTTCTCCATTTTTCTTAAACTAAAAGAAAAAAAAAAACAGATAAATAAAACCTTACGATCAAACATGTCTTAAAAGAAGACCCAAGCGAAAACAAAGAAATAAACAACAAAAATGCAACATTTTGTTAAGGAAAAAGAAAAAGTTCTTGTACACAACCATCAAGACATTCTTGGTGTGCAATGTACATCGTCACACTTCAGTCATGAAACCATGAGTACATAACTTACCATCAAATGACAAGATAAAGACTTTGGCATATGAGTAAGCATAATCAAGTGATCAAGAACACCCCACAAGAAGAATGAGCAAAAGAATGAAGAATCTGAAACTTACCCAAATATTTACTGAAGGTATATTTTGAGACAAACTGAGAACGAGAAAAGACGTCGAAGTCAAGCCAACAACGACACAAGCACTGCAATGAACACTCCTTGAAGAGTGTAGTGAGTAAAGGAATTTATATAGATTTTCTTAAAATAAACTTTTAGAATGATTATAATGATTATCAGTTATTAGTAAAGTAATAATTAAATAATAAATTGAATAATCCAATAATAAAATCACATAGAAGTACTAATTCGTACATCATCACTTTATTGTTTCTTTTCACTGACCAATCAAGCACGACTCCTTCTTTCACAAGCTGTTGTTAACTTTTTCTGCATCAATTATTCATTCATAGGAAGACTTTGGTAAGGTTCCACGAAAAAAAATACAATACATCACTCACCTAGGTGATTGATTAGAAGTAAAAATCTAGAAAAGTAACAAAATAAAAATCATTTACATTATAAGAGGTAAAAAATAAATTAAAAATAAATAAATATAAAATATAAATTTGATTAAGTTTTATGATGGTTTACATTAATTGTTGTTAAATCTATTAAATATTTAAAAATTATTATTTTTCTAATGGGTCTCATTTTTTAACTTTTTTATTAACAAAAGAAAGTAAAGAAAGTGATGTTATTTATTACGTAATCTTTTCTTTATGTGTAATGTTTCATAATTAATATAAAATAGTATTATTGAAAAATGATAAATGATTTTATTTTTTAATATTATTTTATATTAATTATAAAATTTTGGGTTAAATATGTTTTTGGTCCCTCAAGTTTGAGCGAAATTTGGGTTTAGTCCCTCATCAAAACTTTTGACCAATTTAGTCCTTCATCTTCCAAAATGCGTGAATTTAGTCCTTTTAACC
>Ga0099822_1011484_pt1 | contig 10787 bp, 12 predicted proteins | sample CowpeawhiteBW_FD_76839 | JGI IMG/M metagenome (GOLD analysis project Ga0099822, IMG submission 76839) | Root nodule microbial communities of legume samples collected from California USA - Cow pea white BW | ecosystem: Host-associated > Plants > Roots > Nodule | place: USA: California | collected... | reverse complement strand
TAATTGCTAAACCAAAAGTGAATAATGCCATAACAAACTCAAAGGATTACCAAAGAAATGACAAACTAGAAATAAGGTAAAGAAACAAGATAAGCACTCAAATGAATTACCTAATGAATGGCATTAGAATGGATGAAAAACAACCAAAATAAGCTAGAAAACTGCATTGAAATTTGATTTTTCACTCACTACCAGTCCAAAAACGTGAATTCAGGCCTCTCCTTCAGCTATTTTTCATTTTTTCATTTCTCAACATTTTTCAATGATTCTTTTTTTCACTTTTTCGTTTATGTCTTAGCTAAAAGAGGCAAAAAATTAGATATGAATTTGCACAGGCCAAAATAGTAAAATGAAACAAAATAATGCTCTCAAACTCAAGTGAATGTAGTTGTTCTTACGGAACCGAGGTTTGTAATCCACAAATCAGTCAAGGGTCTTGGACGTCCTGCTTCGGGTCGGTCTTCTCTTGCTTCCAAGGGGACTTGAGGGCAGCGCAGGGGACCTGCAAAAGACACTCTGATGCCTAAGTCAGTACTGGTGATTTCAGGGGTTTCAGAGAATAATTTAATGTGTAATCAATGCATAAAACAGTGTGTTATTTATACCTTTTTACCTATGGGTCCTACCTGCGATGGGCCTTTGGGCCCAATATTCCTCTTCTGGCTATTCTAGGGTCCAGTGTTAAGGAGAGAAATTACCAGGGGGTCCTCCGAGGGTTGGCAGTGTTCGGTATTCGGTATTCGGCCATGAGATGCGTCGATGGTGGTATACTTTTAGAGGGATGCCTTTCGCAGGGCAAGGGGCTGTGGGGTTTGGCTAGAGGTCGTGTTGTCCAAAGGAAGGCGCCTACGTGAGATGGGTGGTTGAGGTCTGTTGAGGGTCGCGTTCTCCATGTGGAGGTGTCCTTGCGTGGTAGGAGGCCATCATGTCAGTTGAGGGCTATGTTATCCCAGATGGAGGTGTCCCTGCGTGGTAGGCGGCCATCATGTCTGCTGAGGGTCATGTTATCCCAGATGGAGGTGTCCCTGCATGGTAGGCGTCCATCACATCTGCTGAGAGTCGTGTTATCCCAGATAGAGGTATCCCTGCATGATAGGCGGCCATCATGTTTGTTGAGGGTCGTGTACTCAGGTACGGTTGGGACATCAGCCTCCCAGTCTAGAGGCAAGAAGTGACGTGTAGACTATTTTGCAAATTTCATTTGTGGTCTTTGGTCGTGTACCCTGTGAGTATATCACCCTCCCAGTCTAGAGGGAAGAAGTGACGTGTAAACTATATGGTTGTTGTGTGATGGTGGGCCATTGTCTTTGGTCAATGTTGGTCGAGTTGTTGCGGTAGCTTGACCGGTATCTCTATGAGGTATGAGTTGAGTGGCACTGTTTGCTCTAACACTTGGTCAGGGGTTAGGTGAGGTGAAAAGACGTGACTGTTGATTAGCCTGGTTGGTCTTAGAGTGAGTTTTTCGAGGTGATTTTTGGTGGCTGGGCCTTGGGCTTTGAGGAGGTTTGGTGGGAGGTGGAAAGTTGTGACTATGTGCTTTAAATAGGAGTGGATCATTTGTCATTTTTCGTTGCTCTTAGTCGTTGGTCTTGTTTGGGTTTCCTGCGTTGTGAGTTGTTGTGCATGTGCCGTTTGCTACTTAGCCAGTTTGTGAGGTATGTCGACTACATCTTCTAGTGGTTCTGATTGTGGTCATTCGGGGGCGAGTTTTGGTGGACTTCGATTAGAATTTTTGAGTTCGTCGGATACGTTGCATATTGAGGTTGAGCGGGAGATGTGTGAGGATCCGGCCAGTGAGCATGCCGAGTCGCTTTGGCCGAGGAGGGAGGTATGAGTGGGTATCTGAGGGGGTGAGGTCCTGCTCCTCGAAGTACCGATGGTCTAGGCTTTTGAGGTCTTGGATGAATAACATCTATCTTTTTTAAAGCGGGTCGATCTGAGTACGGTGGCTATTGAGCGGGTGAGCACTGTACAGGCCGTGTGTCATTGTCGCGAGGGGTTGGAGGGTGACATTTTCTACATGTACGCTTGTATGTTTACAGAGCTGCATGTTCGTTTGCCGCTGGACGAGTTTACGATGGGGGTTCTGCGCCTGTTGAATGTTGCACCAACACAATTGCATCCTAATAGCTGGGGGAGCCTGTAGGCTTTCCAGTTTATTTGTAGACAGTTGTATTTGTCGCCGACTCCCGAGAGCTTTTTGTATTTCTATGTTACGCGCCCGAGGGATCCGTTGTCGTGGGTGTCGCTAGTTGGAAGGCCGAGAATTAGCTTGTTAGATGGATTTACGCAGTCTTTTAAGAAGTTTAAAGACGACTTTTTTCGAGTGAGGGTGCTGTCGGCCGGGAGGTTGTTGTACTACGATGATGAGGGGCGGCAAAAATTCCCATTTTATTGGATGGGTGCGCCTGCTCGAAGGGACGCCGTGGCTAAAGAGGCTTTGGATGCGGATAGTCGGGGGGTGGTGGACGTGCTAGAGACGCTGCTGACTAGGGTGCCAGGGAAATGGGTTGTTTGTTGTTATTTGACAGATAATCCTGGCCACGACTTATGCGGTATGTTCTGACATTGTTGTTGGTTCTGTGTTGGACTAATCTGAAAAATTTGGTTTTGTGCAGCTGTGATGGCTCATAATGCGAAGAAGGTGGGTGAGGAAGTGGATTTGTTCGCCAAGATCAGAGACAAGATGGCGAACACTGCGAAGGGTGAGGGACAGTTGCAAGCTCCGAATCTTGCAGGTCCTATTGTGGATACCTATCGGCCTCTAGTTGCAAAGAGGCCGGCTCCCTCGAAAATGAAGGGTGTTGGGAAGGATCGCAAGAGGTTGAGGGCCCTCGCGAAGATCGGCGGTGTTGGGTCCAGTGGGTCGAGTAATCCTGACCTTGGTGGTTTTGAGAAGGCCAAGATTCAAAGGAGAAAGGGCTTGGAGCTGAAGTTGAGCGATGTGGAGGTGGCTATTGTGGAGGCTGCTGATCCAGGGTTGACTATGCAGGCCATGAGTAAGTACTTGGCTCGCGGCATGGTTTTTAGTCGGCGGGTTGCCACAATGTTATAGGAGGAGTTGGCCGCGGGTGATCAGAAAAAGTTAGCCGAAGAGGTTGCTGCGTTAAAAAGCCAGAGGGATTGTGAACATGTGGCTTGGGCGGATGACAAGGCGAAGTTGGAGGCTGAGGTGAAGAGATTGAAGGGGAATGTTTTGGGATTGGAGAAGTTGAAGGCGAAGCAGGTGGAGTTGGATGGGGTGAATGCCGCCAAAGATGCTGCTGCCGAGGAAGCCGCTAGTGAAGTTTTTGGTCTTCAACAAGCCGTGTACAATGAGCATGTTAATGGCTTTCAGAAAGCTGTTAGGCAGGCCGAGTTCCTCTACCGGGAAGTTTCTGTGACTGATTTCCGTTTTAATGTGAACCTGGATGTGTATGATAATCGCATGCTGGACGTCGCAGAGATTAGCTGACTCAAGGCTGAGTTGGAGGCGGCTACCATAGCGAACGAAGATACCATGGTGGCGACTCCATCGGCCATGATTGATGGGGTGGCGGGGGAGGGACAGGATGTCGATGAGGAGGTTGATGGGGCAGAGGAAGCCGTGGTTGGTGAGGAGGCGAATGACGCTGAAGAGTAATTTAGTGTAGATATTGGGGGCGAGGACGCTGAAACTTTTTCTTTTTTGTTGATGTAATTGGGGATTAAAAATTGTAGTTTGGGTGTGCTGGTTTGTTTCCGTCTTGCTTTTGGGGCAAGTGTGCCTTTTAGCTTTTTTGGTGCTGGGTTGTCATTGTATTGTGATGAATTTGTATCGAGTAACCTTCAGAATTTATGACAATGAAAGTAATTTCTGGTTTGTTACTTTGATTCGTTTAGCTGATGTTTGTGTTTTCGGCCTTTAATGTGTTGTTGGTTAGATATGGGGTTAAGTAATTATATTAAAATATACATCGGTGTATGCTTGTTTAACTTGTTGGGGGTTATTTGCTCGGCCAATCGGGACTGAGAGCGGTGGTTGGGAGTTTTTATGTTGTTCGACCAGCGACACTTGAGTTAGTGGCTGGGAATGTTTATGTTGTTCGACCAACGGCATTTGGGTTAGCGACTAGGAATGTTTACTTATTTGTTCGACTAGCGACACTTAGAGCAGCGGCTAGGAATTTTTACTTATTGTTCGACTAGCGGCACTTAGAGTAGTGGCTAGGAATGTTTACTTATTGTTCAACTAGCGACACTTAGAGTAGTGGCTAGGAATTAGCTTGTTCGACCAGTGGCACTTAGAGTAGTGGCTGGGAGTTAATGTAGACAAGATAGTGATAAACTTGCATTTTATTGACGGGTGGATGCCTCGTTAAACCTTCCTAGCCAAAACCCTCCTTAGGGAAAAAATGCCAGGGTAGGAAAGAATACATCCAATTATAAGTAAAATTTAATTGAAATTGAATTTAAGGTGGGAGACGTTCCAGGTGTTGGGAAGCGGCTCCCCGGATAGTTTCTCTAAGCGATATGCTCCATTGCCTACTTCTTTAAGTACTCGGAACAGGCCCTCCCAGTTGGGCGAGAACTTTCCTTAGTGCTTGCGGGCTTTATTGGCCATTCGCTAGACGAGGTCTCCTTTGTGGAAAGATCACGATTTTAGCTTGGAGTTGTATCTTCTAGCTGCTCTCAACTTGGCCGCCAAATCCCGAATACGTGCCTTCTCTCTCGTTTCGTACAGAAGGTCAAGGTGTGTGCTCATGCAGTCAGCGTTTGATTGTGTGTCGTGCTGTTTTTGTCGCATGGAAGGTTCCCTGACTTCTACTGGGATGACGACGCCAATTTCGTATACTAATGTGTACGACGTTTCATGGGTTGAAGACTAGGGGTGCATCTGTATGCCCAAAGTACTTCGAGTAATTCATCTGGCCATTTGCCTTTTGCCCCATCTAACCGTTTCTTCAGTTGTCCGAGGAGGATCTTGTTGGCAGCCTCAGCTTGGCCATTCGTTTGCGGGTGTTCGATAGAGCTTGTTATATGTGTGATCTTCAAATTGTGGTAGAAGTCGGCGAGGCCTTTATCTATGAACTGGCGACCGTTATCGATTATGATCGTGTGGGGGATGCCATAGCGGCAGATGATGTTCTTTCAGACGAAGCGCTGGACTTGGTTGGCTATTATGGTGGCTAACGGTTATGCTTCGATCCACTTGGAGAAGTAGTCAACCGTGACAAGAAGGAATTTGACTTGGCCCCACCTGGTGCAAAAGGGCCGATTATGTCCATCCCCCATTTTGAGAATGGCCACGGTGAAGAGACGTGGTGGAGTTCCTCCTGGTGCATGTGTGTTATAGGGTCGTGCTTCTGGCATTGGACACACTTCTTGACATATGCGGTGCAGTCTTCTTCTATTGTAGGCCAGTAGTAGCCGGCACGTAATATCCTGGCAGCCATAGTTTTGGGGCCTGAGTGGTAGCCGCAAATGCCTTGGTGTATCTCTTGCATGACATAGTCGGCCTTTTCACGGGTTATACACTTGAGCAAGGGTTTACTAAAACCTCTTCTAAATAATTCTCCCCCAATTAGGGTGTATCGTGCCGCTCTCCGAGTCCATCCCTTTTCTTCGTTTGTCGGGGTAACTCCTTCTTCCAAGTATTTGATGAAAGGTTCCATCCAGGTGCCGATGGTGGTGATGTTTAAGCATTGGTTATGTTGTTCAATGGAGGGTGTGGTTAGGGTGTGTTGCATGAGTGATTTGTAACGCCCTTTCTTTTTGGTACTAGAAAGTTTGGAGATGATGATTGCTCTGATATTGTTGCTTCGTGGGACGTGTTGAATTTGGAAGGTGTCAAAGTGTTCGGTTAAGGACATTACCATGTGGTAATATTGCGCGAGCTTGGGGTCCTTGATTTGGTATTCACCATTGAGGTGTCCTACGGTGAGCTTGGAGTCTGTTTTGCATAAGAGCTTTTGGGCACCGATGTCTCGTGCTAGGTTGAGGCCGACTATTATGGCCTCGTACTCAGCTTGGTTGTTGGACGTTTTGAAACCGAAGCGCAGAGATTGCTCTATAAGGACATTGTCGGGTCCTTCAAGTACCACTCTTGTGCTGGCGCCTAGCGGGTTCGAGGAGCCGTCCACATGCATGGTCCACCAGGTGTCTTGGGGGCTTTGCTCTTTGAGGTCGTTGGCAAAATCCGCTAGGCATTGCGCTTTGATGGGCCCATGCGGTTCGTAGCGGATAGTGAATTCTGACAATTCGATGGCCTAGGAGGATAACTGGCCTGCTAGATCTGGTTTTTGTAGGATTTTCTGATGATGATCGTGTGTGACTGAAAATATGGTTGTAAGAGCTACTTTCTCCACCATTTGGTACCGTGTTTCTGGGTCTTGGAGGATGCGGCTAGTAAAGTATACGGGTTGTTGGGTGTTGTCCTTCTCTTGGACGAGTGCGGAGCTGACTGCGTTTGCTGATCGGCTATGTACATTATAAGAGGGAGGGAAAGGTCCGGTTTGGTAAGGACCGGGGGGGTGAGCAGTTGCTTCAAAGCATTGAAATTTTGCTCGCAGGTGTCGTCCCAGGCGAACTTGGTTGATTTTTTCAGGAGCTTGATCATTGGTTTGGTTTTATATGCCAACTTCGGGAGGAAGCGTGAGATGGCAATTAGTCTGCCCACTAGTCGTTGTACCTCCTTGATGTTCGCGGGGCTTCTCATATCAATGATGGCTTGGCATTTTTCGGGGTTGGCCTGGATTCCTCGATGTGTGAGCATAAAGCCCAGAAATATCCCGCTGTCTACTCCAAATGTACATTTTTCGGGGTTGAGCCTCATGTTGTATGTGCGCAAGGCTTTGAAGACCTCTGCCAGATCCGCGGAGTGTTGTCTTACGTTTGGGGACTTAACAATGATGTTGTCGACATATACTTCTACAGACTTGCCCATGAGTGGTTGGAATACTCTATCCATCAGGCGTTCGTATGTGGCACCGCGTTTTTGAGGCCAAAGGGCATGACCTTGTAGTTGAGGTTGGCTTCCTCTGTTATGAACGCGATTTTGATCATGTCCTCATCGGCCATGGGTATCTGGTTATAGCTGGAGTAGGCGTCTCGTGGGCAGGCCTTATTTAGGTCCGTGTAATCCACGCACATGCGCCACTTCCCGTTGGATTTCTTGACCAGCACCACGTTGGCCAGCCAGGTCGTGTAATGGGCTTCTCCGACGAATCTGGCCTGTTTTAGCTTGTTGGCCTCCGCTATAGCTGCTTGTCTTCTGCTTTCTCCAAGCTTCCTCTTTTTCTGGGAGACAGGTTCTGCATTTGGGAAGACTAATAACCGGTGGGCGGCTACTTTGGGGTGAACTCCGTGGAGATCGGCTGCTAACCAAGCAAAGAGGTCAGCATTTTGCTTGAGCACTTGCTCGATGTGGCGCTCTTCTCCCTCAGGATGGGAGGTTCCAATCTGGAGGAACCGGTCCTGTCGTTCGAGTTGGAGTTGTCTTGTTTCTCCCACGGGCTCGAGCCGTGCTTCGGAGTTTATTCTGGGGTCCAAGTCATCACCGGCCAGGGTGGTGTCAGCTCGGGATTATTCAATGTTGTGGGTTGTCAGGGGTGGGTGTGGGAGTTTCAGGCTAGCCATGTAGCATTCTCTGGCTGCGTGTTGGTCGCCGTGCACTGTGATGATGTCGCCTTGCGGGGATGGAAACTTCATAGCGAGGTGGATACGATGGCACCTAGTGTATTGATGGATGGTCGCCCAAGGAAGATGTTGTAGGATGTGTGGTCGTCGACGACTAGATAGTGGATCAGAATCGTTTTGGTTTGTCTCCCCTCTCCAAACGTGGTGTAGAGGTCGATGTATCCCTTGGTCGGGACTCTTTCACCTGAGAATCCATATATGGGCTCGTTGTGGGGGGTTAGGTCGGTGAGAGGTATTTGCATCTTGTTGAAGGTTTTCCAGTATAGGATATCTACAGAGCTTCCCTGATCGATGAGAACTTTTTTTACTGTGAAGTTCTTGACTTCCACAGTTATGACCATGGGGTCATCTTGGTTGGGGTCAGTACCTTGGAAATCTGAATCTGAGAAAGTGACGAGTGGCATTCTTCTTTCCGCTCAGCTGGATACTGCGTGTACTTGTTGGACGGCTCTCAGGTGTCTCTTCTTGGAGGAGGAGGACCTCCCTCCTCTTGCGAATCCTCTAGATATTGTGTTGATTGTTCCGCGCAGAGGTGGTCTGTCGTCTGCTCATCGTGGTTGTGGCTGTGTTGGTCCCCTTTGTTCTGTGTTCTAAGTTCTGGCTGGCTCTCTCCTTGGTTCTCTGCGTTCGGTTCTTCGATCATCTCATCGCTCAGTCCACCTGTTATCGTTCCTATCATATCGAGGTCTGAATGGGCCTTCCCATGTTTCCCTTACGTAGTGTCTAAGATGTTCATCTCGGACAAGTTCTTCTATTTTGTCGCATAGAGTGTCGCATTCATCGGTGGTGTGGCCATTGTTGCGATGGTAGTGACAATATTTGCTTAGGTCCGCGTTGGGCAGGTTATGGTATTTTCTGGGTGGGGGAGTGAGTTCTGCTTGCAAGACTTCGTCAAGTATGCGGGACTGGCGTGCGTTCAGGGGGGCATAGTTTGAGAAATTTGGTGGTCTCCGTTCTGAGGGGCAACTATGGTCGTACGAGGTGGGCTCCTTGTTGGTCTTCTTGATATCTGTTCGCACTGGGGGATTGGGCGTTGCTCTGGTATCGCCTCATGTCTTCGACCCTTATGAACATGGTTGCTCTCTTTCGAAGTTCCTGCATACTCAGAGGGGGGTGCATGACCAGTTCGTCGGCAAAAGGTCCTGGCCTGAGGGAGGTCATCATATACATTAGGATGAGGTTAGGGGTAAGGTCTTTGATCTTCACGGCGATGGCACCAAATCTATCGATGAAAACCCGGAGGGGTTCCTCCTCCTCTTGTCTGAGGTTGAGGAGGGCGATTCTGGTGAGGTCATGTCGATGACTCGTATCGAATTGGGTGGTGAAGGTAGTGGTGAGCGTGGTGAAGGAGTCGATGGTGTAGGGTGGGAGGCTCATGAACCATTCTAGAGCCGACCCCTTGAGGGCTACTGAGAATGACTTGCACAACACAACGTTGTTCGTGGAGTATAGGCTCAACTGGTTGGTGTAAATGGACACGAACTCGTCTGGATCTGTGGTCCCATCATACGTAATGGTTGGTGCCTTCCATTTATGGGGTAGAGGTGTCTCTGTGATTCCGTCTATGAAAGGGTGGCGGCGGTTCCTCCTGGAGGCGAAGGAGCTGTAGTTACCGCCCATTGTGGGCCCGGTGGGCTTGTATTCACTTTTATCTTTAGTAAGGTGGACATCAAGTCTTGAGTGGGGAGGGACGTCAACTCTCGAGTGGGGAGGCACATCCACTCTCGAGTAAGGGGGGACATCCACTATCGAGTGAGGGGGGTATGGTTCCCCAGTCGCCTTATCTACTTCGATCTTCTGCCTAAGGCGGGAGTTTTTCTCCCTCAGCACTTCCATTTCATCTACATTTCTCTTCTTATGCTCTGCGAACTCTTGCTGCATCATGGCTTGAGCTTTCAGGTTGCGAGATATCTTCGAGGCTGGACTGGGATCTCCAACTTCAACAGTTGGCACCAAGGGGGGGACACCATCTTGTTCTGAGGTTATAGCCTTGGATCTGCGAAACACTCTTCGGCCCCACGGTGGGCGGCAATTGTTCTTACGGAATCGAGGTTTGTAATCCACAAATCAATAAAGGGTCTTGGACGTCTTGCTTCGGGTAGGTCTTCTCTTGCTTCCAAGGGGACTTGAGGGCGGCGCAAGGGACCTGCAAAAGACACTTTGATGCCTAAGTCAGCACTGGTGATGTCAGGGGTTTCAGAGAATAATTTAATGCGTAATCAATGCATAGAACAGTGTGCTATTTATACTTTTTTACCTGTGGGTCCTACCTGCGATGGGCCTTTGGGCGCAATATTCCTCTTCTGGCTATTCTAGGGTCCAGTGTTAAGGAGAGAAATTACCAGGGGATCCTCCGAGGGTTGGCGGTGTTCGGTATTCGGCCATGAGATGCGTCGAGGGTGGTCTACTTTTAGAGGGATGCATTTCGCAGGGCAAGCGGCTATGGGGTTTGGCTAGAGGTCGTGTTGTCCAGGGGAAGGCGCCCGCGTGAGATGGGTGGTTGAGGTCTGTTGAGGGTCACGTTCTCCATGTGGAGGTGTCCTTGCGTGGTAGGCGGCCATCGTGTCAGTTGAGGGCCGTGTTATCCCAAATGGAGGTGTCCCTGCGTGGTAGGCGGCCATTATGTCTGCTAAGGGTTGTGTTATCCCAGATGGAGGTGTCCCTGCGTGGTAGGTGGCCATCATATCTACTGAGGGCCGTGTTATCCCAGATAGAGGTGTCCCTGCGTGGTAGGCGGCCATCATGTCTGCTGAGGGCCGGGTACTCAGGTACGGTTGGGACAATAGTGATTCTAGTGTACTTCTTTTGCCACTTTCTTTTGATCTTTTCTTTTGATTCTTTTTGGCACTTCCTTGTATTCTTTTTGTGCTCTTTTTCTTTCTTTTTATAGCTCTTACAGCAGCTAGTTTCCACCACAAAACAGAATCACCACCACACTATGGAAATTGACTCTAAGACATTGCTAAGATCTAAATAGCATTCTGAACTAAAAAACAGAAATGAAAAAACACCAAAGCACAATTAATTGAAAGGAAATTTAGTGTGATTTATGGTGATGTTAAGCAAGCACAAGGAAAATTCCCACTGGACATTAAGATAACTAAGGTTATCTAGATGTGAAGGTTCATTTC
>Ga0099822_1011475_pt1 | contig 10794 bp, 12 predicted proteins | sample CowpeawhiteBW_FD_76839 | JGI IMG/M metagenome (GOLD analysis project Ga0099822, IMG submission 76839) | Root nodule microbial communities of legume samples collected from California USA - Cow pea white BW | ecosystem: Host-associated > Plants > Roots > Nodule | place: USA: California | collected... | reverse complement strand
TTGAAGTAACTGCAAAACTAATGAGAGCTAAAAATTAGCTCTATTCCTAAATATCCGGTCAGTAACTGACCTCTTATTTAACAAATCAGCAATTTAAATTAAACAGAATAAATATCTAACATTTAGTCCAGTGGCGCAACTGCATATGCATCTTTCTGTTAATGAAAATTGAAGTTGCAGTTACACAAATGAACATTTGTTCGTGTTTGTCCCCCTTGAAACATACTAAATCAAAATGAATGAAAAACAAGAGAAAAGAAGGGAGAGAACAGAAACAATCTTAAACTTTTGCTAACAGGAAGAGATACTAATGAACCGATAAGAACTACAAAAAGAAGTCTAGTTGAAATTCATATATATATATATATATATATATATATATATATATATATATATATATATATATACATATAAAAAAAAATTTATAAAAAATATATATATATATATATATATATATATATATATATATATATATATATATATATATATAAACCCATGTCAAAAGTTTCCTAAAAGCTATATACATGAAAAAGAAAAATAGAGTTTCGAGTGAAAAGTATCTGTCATCGACATGTGAATAGGACATGCATGCATGCATGCATGGATCCCTCGCATATTCCAACATTGCCAGAGAAGGTTAACGTAAAAGAAAATGTAAAGGCTATAAAGAAGGATATATGCATGCATGCATGCAAAGTCGAAGACAATGATGATGATCATGAGGCCATAGATTTTGCAAGTGCCATTTCACTCTCGTGTGAGGCAATGGATGAATCCCTGTTTAGGTTACCAGCTTTTGCCCGAGATGCGACCTCCACATCTGCACTTCCAACTCCGGCGAGGCTAACTCTACATCCAAAAGCTCTTGACAAGACTCTGTAAACGAAGGTGAGCAACCAAAAGAACCATGGTAGGCAAACCAATGCCACCCCTATTTCTGGTATCCAAGAGGATGATGTTTCTGATTCAGGAAGGAGCATGTATGCCACAAGGCATGCACCTCCTGCCACTATAGACATGAACAAAACACCAGTTATGATCCATATGAACGTGCGTCCAGCACTAGGATCAGCCACAGACATTTGTGTTTAGGAATAATGTTCAAATATTCACGATTTCCTCTTTATCTTCGTCCATTTTAAGCAGTGGTGAGGGGTTAATGTTGGAGGGAAGAACATTGGGGTGGCATGGGGTAGGAAGCAGGTTGCATTTGAGGTGCCCTGTTCTGATTTCTTCTGGTGTAGCAGTTGCAGGGAAGCCTGAGAATGGGAATTTTTCTCAAATGGAAGGCGTGTTCAAAAGTTTGTTAACCTACCTAAAATGCTGTTATCGATTAGAACGAACACGCCCACGAAGACAAAGAAAGAGAGAGGGAAGCGGGTTCCAATTATGGTTATCCAAGTTGAGGTTAGAGATGGTTTGTATGCTACTATTTCAAATTGAAAACTCATTCTTTATACATGTTATGTTATGTTTATGCATACAAAATACCCAAAATTGACAAGGTATTAGCACACGGCAATAATAATAATAACAATAACAATAATAATAAAAATAATAATAATATTATTATTATTACTGAAAAAAATTAGTAGTGTTTTCTTAAAGAAGTTGGGTTGTAAAAGATATTTTTCTTTAACTGATAGGAACAATTTTATTCATTAAAATTTAGTACAAGATAGATACTACAAGTTCAGTTTCCTCGTTGGTTCCCCCACCACCCCTGGTAGGCGGATAATAAAAGGATAAAATAAGCAATAATGTATAATTTCTTACAAACTTTGAATGCAAAATAATACTTCAATAATTGAAAATAATAGGCTCAATGCTTTAACAAATACCGAGCAAACAAATTACATCGGTTAAACTCTACATGAATGGAATATATTGAGACCTACTTTTAAAGTGTGGACCAAAATCCAAATCAAGAAAAAGTTCATAAACTAAAAGGGTACATCTACTTTAAAAAACAAAAAAGATTGACATTTATGTCAACAAATAATTTGTTTAAATATTATCAATCGGATCGAATTGTCAAATGTAGTACAAAAATACAATAAGTTTCTTTCCCTTTCTATCCAATCCTTTCTGTTAATCTATAAATCTACGACACTGATTTTGCAGCCTTTATATCACATATATAATGTGGCACACTGAATATCAAAATTGGTAGAATGGTAAGGTATCAACATGACGTGAAAACTTACCCAGAGCTTACTTTTTCAGTCAAAGAAACTTCAGGCATCTCAACTTGGTTATTTGCTTGAACGGCATTCATCATTTTGTGCCTCCTCTGTTCTTGAGCTTTCCTCCGTCTGGTTTCGAGCACAATGAGTAGAGCAGTGATATCAGCGGGGCTCACCCCACCTACTCTGGTTGCCTGACCAATGGTTTGAGGCCTAACCTGAAATCATTGAGATAACATTGTCGCAAGTACAAGAGAGAAAGTTGCATTATAGAGAATATTTAATAACCTATGGTCTTACACTCACCGAAAAGTATATACATGTAACAGTTAAATTATAAAAACTATTTAATAAATTGTACTAAACTTTCCTTGATGCTACAAAATAAAAATTGCTCCTTAATCAATTTCATAAGGGCATCTCCAAAGCTCCAATGTCGCTTTTATCCATGCATCTTCCGCATAGACACCTGTGCCTATTAAGTTCGTACCGTATTCTGTATGACGACGAGTACGTGTTTCTACAAGCACCGGTGCATGAGGTATATTTATGTGGAGCACCATGTCACTATCAATCAAGGCCTCCGTAATTTAAAAAAATAAAATAAAGTATGTGTACCAACTCAACTCATTTATGGTGGGAACCCATTTAGTAAATTTAGATGCTTAGTAATCTAATCTTTAACATTTGAAAAGATTAGTGACAAAATAGGTACTATGTTGAGAAAAGAGAAAATGAAAAGGAACATCGAATTTAATGTGTTGCATACACACATGAGTAATCTTATTTATAACGAAGAAGACATACAATAATAAGGAACAAAATCAATATCTAATAATGTGAAATATTTGGTAAAATAATAATAAATAAAAATCATTAAAGTAAATTGAACCATTTTAAAAGAAAAAAGTAAATTTCACATAATTTCTTTTCAACCAAACAACCTCTTTATATTCTTTCTTACCTCTTTCTCCTCTTTTCTTTTCTCTATCACTCTATTTCTTTCCTCCCAACCGAACATACAAGTAATGAACCAAATATCTATACTGATGAAGTTATATAACTTACAAACCTTGGAAAGTTTTTCGCGAGCTTCATGAGATAATGTTGTCATTGCATAGTAATCCAAGTCTTCGGGAAGTGGTCTATGGTGTTGAGCAACCAACTAGATGTAAATCCATCATAACAATGAAATTTGAATTATATACACAGCTGAATTTCTAAAATGTGTAAAAATTAAAATGATTTGGTATTTAGAGGTCAACAAAGAGAAAAATGGTATTCACTTTTGCTCATTCACAAGTGTAATACATACCTGTTGAAGTTGGCTTTGCTGACGCAAGATGAAACCTTCGTACTTTATATCAATCTCAACACATTCTTTCTCCATTCTTGATAAGCTTTTGTCGCCAAAACCATGCTTGTCAAGAATTTCATATTCTATGTGTGGTTTCTTAAGAAGGCTTTCTAATGTCGAAGAGTCCTTCACGGGCTGACCAGATAGACTAGTGACTTCAGCAGCCAAATCCCCTCCTGATGAGAAAATTGGGGAGTAGCGATAATTGATAATTAGCCAAACAAAATCTCTACATAATCTATCAGAGTAAGTATTTGAAGGGAAGCATACATCGATGGAAAATCAGTACAAATATAATGATGTACTCCAACTATATAAGAAAACATTTTATTTTCCTAAAGGATGAATAGTAGTAATCACAAACAACTTGGACTTCTACTAACACTAGTGTGAAGTATCTACCCGACTATATTAAAAGTAGTTTGGTTACATTTTAAATTGTAATCCTTGCGTAAAATATTGTGACCGTATAAAGTGCAGAAGAGTGAAGATTAAAAGCTCCCAATTTACAAAATCCCCTCTGTTGTTATTAATACAACATTACATGGGTATTACAATTTTTTAGTCAAAGATTATAGGGAAATGAAGGGAGTGGACAGAACAGTCAACCATCATTTCCTGTCAATTTATTAAAATATTTTTAAGAAATTTTTTCAAAATAATAGAATTGAACAACAAAAGCTAGGCCAACAATTTAATTTGACTTGAGAAGTATCAACATTTAAAAAACTTTGTTATTATGCTTAGATGTTGCCATCTTGTTTCCCCAAACTCATAAAATTTCTTTCAGTCCAAGAAACACCTTCCAAGAATGAGTTGCCACCCAAAAATAGTGGGCAAACCTACCTGAAATCCGGACACTTTTCAATCGCTTCTTTTCCCCAGAAATCCGAGCTTGCTTATCCTGGTACAGTTTCCAGCGTCTATCATCTATCAATCCTATTTCATGACCCAAAGGTGTGAGACGGCTATCAGCATTATCGGATCTCAAGAGTAACCGATGCTCTGAGCGGCTAACATGAGGAAGGAAAAATTTCAATTTATATGTCAAGAAAGAAGAGACAGAATAAAGCAACATAAATGTTATATTCGGTTAGCTTACCTGGTTAACACACGGTAAGGCTCTTGCAGGTCCTTGGTTACTAGATCATCAATTAATGTTCCTATATAACTGCTCTCCCTCTCAAGAACAATAAGTGGCTTATCATCTGCATGTCTAGCAGCATTGATACCAGAAATAATGCCCTAAACAATAGCATAGAGGGTTGAAAGCTTGCTAGATTAACGGGAAGCTCAGATAGCCAAGAAATACCAACACATGATACAACTCACACAATTCACAACACTGAAAAAATCACAAATGAATTATGATACCTGTGCAGCAGCTTCTTCATAGCCTGTAGTTCCATTTATCTGACCAGAGAAGAACAATCCTTGAATTTTCTTTGTCATTAGAGACCTAGCACATTGATGAGCAGGTAAATAATCATATTCCACAGCGTATGCAGGCCTCAACATTGAACACTTCTCAAGTCCAGGTAAAGTTCTCAGCAAAGGTAATTGTAGTCTCTCCGGCAAACCCGTTGAGAACCCCTATAAGATAGAAAGCATTAACCATATAAACTTCAACTCTTTGTAAGTAGAAGTCCATATTTCATCTATACTAATTTCAAAGAACACAAAAGAGTAGAATTGGAGGACAGTACTCCTCTTGATAAAAAGGAGCTGAGACAAGCCATTAGCATTACCAATCCATGCTTACAAAAGAAATGTCAAGTTCCATTCAGATAACAGAAAAGTGGGTAATAAGAGTATACAAAAGTATAACTTACCTGCACATAGAGCTCAGGCACATTTCGACCCTCAGGTTCAAGAAATATTTGATGGGACTCTTTATCATGAAATCTTACAATCTAAAAGTGAACAATATATCACATCAGGAAATAATACAAACGATTCCAGTATAGTTCATCTGATGCTTCAGACCCATTTTTCTAAATGTTTCAAGTTTATTAGGAGTATGGATTGAATTAATATAGTTCTGTACATAAAGATATTAAACTGGAATAAACAAAGCCAGGGTAACTGTTTTTAAGCACACCTTATCTTCTATTGAAGGACAGTATCTAGGTCCTTTGGCTTCTACCCATCCGCCATAAGTGGGAGTCTCATGTAAGTTCTCTCGTATTATCTGATGGGTTGTACTTGTTGTACGAGTTAGGTAGCAGCACATCTGTTCTCTTTCAATATGGACCTCAGGATCAAAACTAAACCAGCTGACCTGCCAATTATGAAGATACACTGGGGAAACACTACCTTTTTGTTAGAGTAAATGCCTTTAATTACAGATTACAAGCAGTTAGCAACTCAGTATTATTGTTATCTTTTCAGCAGTGGAGGAAAAGTAAACTTCTATTTTTTCGTGTCATGATTTGTTTGAACTCGGTATTATTGTTTTCAGAGCTGAAATTATTGCTAAGCTAAATATTATTATCAATCAAGGCAATCCGAGTGTTAACTTAAGAAACATCTTGGATCATGCCCAACTGGTGGCTGGTAGACATATTCTCCAGATAGAAAATTACTAGAGCCTTTAGGTTGTATGAAGTAACAGATTAACATGATCAGAAGTGACAATTGGACTGAGTCCAGAAAAAAATCATTTGCAAACTACAAAACAAAGCCTGATTTGAACCAAAATTGAATCAAATTAACCTACTGATAGGTTTAAATGGACAAACCTCTTGATCTCCATGCTGTGGTTCTAATACTGAGAAATTTACAGTGCGAATGTCCACTCGGGCTGGGGTTCCAGTTTTCAACCGATCAGTTTCAAAACCAAGTCGCTGTAGGTTTTCTGTTAATCCAAGTGAAGCGGACTCGCCAGCTCGTCCTGCTGGCATAGAAGTTCGACCAACCCAAATTTTACCACTCATAAATGTTCCTGTTGTAAGAATGATAGACGGAGCATAGAACTTCATTCCAAAAAATGTACAAACACCTTCCACGTTATCATTCTTCCCAAGTAAAATATCTGTGACCATAGCCTCTCGAATAGAAAGGTTTGGAGTGCTGCAAAAAATAAAGTCCAAGCAAAATTTGATGGAAAGTAACAAACAAGACAAAGGCATATAACATGTGAAGATCTGTGATGCACCAAAACGTTCATCAGGCCAACATATGTGTCAGGACATATCAGACACAAATACACTTAGATACGTTTAAAAATACATATCTGTTGAGCGTCAGTAATTAAAAATAAAATAGTGCTTAATTTAAGTCAAAAGCGTGCTTGTAAGTTAGAACTGTTGCTTTTTGGTACAACTAGTACTCCTGTATTACAAATTCTCATTGTCCTTTGGGTAAAACCTTAATCCAACAAAAGACTTGATCAGTGAGGATCTGGCTCTTATTTATTACGTATGTGAAATAAGACAAAGACGTACCAAGGATCCCACACCCCGACCCATTTCTCCTAAAATAGCTTCATATATAACATTCCACTAGTATATATCATAATTTTTTATTTTTTATATATTTCTAAACATTAAACATACATGAAATATGTAATCTTTGAGATTTGTTCCATGAAATCATTTTTAGAAATTGATATTTGACTGCCATTTAATTAAAAAAACAACTGCTATGACAACAAATGTTGATAGAAGCAACTCTCACCATTTGTTTGTATAAAACTATAATTTGTATATACATTTGAGTTTCATAAATTTGAATTGGATAATACTTAATAATGATTTTCAATTTTAATACAGTCTCTTAAAAGAATTACAATAAGATTTATTTAATTTTGTGAACTATATATATGTGTATCTAAATGTATTGTATCCTATATTTTACAAGATGAAATGAATCGTTGTGTTGGATACATGTTGTATCCAATACTCGTGCATCGTAGGTGAAGAAAGATCACACAGGGCCAGAATAAATTTGGAGAGATCAAGGAACCAAATTGCTACCTCTTCCACCAGTCTAGCTAGTTATTAAACTTCCAAATTAGAAGGTCATGTATCTTGCATGTTAAGATATTAGGACTATTACAGATTATTAGTCCTTTTTTAGGAGCTAGGGCTTGGAGCAGAAGTACTAGATTCACCATCTACATAATATCATCTAAGGAAAAGCCAGTCCACATGCAGGACTAACAAAGGATTGAGGGCAATGTCCGCAGCCCTTTTTATAACTAGGGTTTTAAAAAATTATTTCATCCCAAATATTTGTTTTACCCTACCAGCCATACGTATGTCATAACTCTACTTTGTTGACTGTTAACTTGGCCAAGTTCACTATATAGAACAAACTAAATATTTCCCATAACTATTACTGCGGTGTTTATGTTATTGCTTCTAAAGTTATGAGAATTAGTAACCCTAATCCTACAAAGAAAAAATATTACTGCAAAAGACTCGTTCGGTTGTTGCATGCAAATGTGATTGATTGCGACAAAAAGCTAAGTATAGCAAAATAGATCATACAAATAACAAAAGAAAAGGAAAAATATTATGGTTATGAACTTGCCTTTCTACTACATTTTTCATTTGCCAGGCATACTCCCTTTTATCAGTCTGAGCTCGTAATGCACGAACTGCAGGACCTCTTGAGACATTGAGTACACGCTTTTGTAAGTAACATCTGAACACAAATAGAAAAGTGTATTTAAGCCACAAAACCTAAAAAAACTGCTCTTCTATTATATCCCAAATGTAGTTCTTTGTAAACACATTACTCAAGAATCTCAGGAAGAAAGCATGAAACAAAAGTAAATATATACTATAGTGATATTAAAAGGTGCATCATATGGTAGTGGAACTTATTAAAAATTAATATCATGGATAAAATTATATATAGTGAGTTGTGAATTCTTGGGCAAAACTAGATAACTATAACGAAATAAATTAATGCTTTAAAAGAGACCGACTTTCTTTAGGTACATGAGGCTCAGGGCCACAATAGAAGATCACATCAAATTCAAAGTCAATAACTCACTTCTCCTATATGTACACACATTATTTAGTTCTAACAAAGCAATTAAGAACCTCAAGGCTCTTATTCCATCCTCTCTTCGTGTAATTTTGAATACACAAACATAAGAACATCTTGCAACAGTCCAAAAGACTCATTATTTCCACTTTCCCCTTAACTTAAAATATTTTCCTATCAACTCTTGTTTTCAAATTATAACCAACAATAGAAAAAAAAAACGTTAACAATACTTTGATTGAAAAGAAGAATTTCGAATTATCAGTTAAAATTATATCCATAAAATCTAGGGGAATGAAGTAGCAAAAAACTATAAGTGAGGGCATATGATTCCCCCAAATTACCTATCAGCAATCTTCCCTATTTCACCACCTAGCGCATCCACTTCATGAACAAGTTGGGACTTTGCAGGTCCACCAACAGCTGGATTGCAAGGCTGCACCAAACCCGTCCCAATCAGAAACTCTAAATATTTAGGGATTGAGCCATGCATCAACAAAACCAGTTGTGCTCAACCAAATCAAAGGTAAGGAAGGGGTGTATACACAGCAAGCAAGCAAATGCAGGAGAAATGGCAAACACGTAATTTTCTTTCAAGCACAAAAAATAAAGCACATGACCAGTCCACTCTACATCTTTAGCACAAGGACGCTGCATTTTCAAGTTACAAAATATGCAGCAGAAGACAACACATGCCGCAAAGTTGCTACAGAGAGTCAAGCCCATGGGACAACTCACTATACCTTATATTTTTACAGTTAACTTAACAGTGAGGGCTATGATCAAGTTAGCCATTGCGACCACAGATAAATCCCAACGCCTTTCTCTATTTTACCCATCGCAATCGTATCCTATGAGCCTCCAGGGATGTCTTTTGTATATAACAATAACAATAATTATTACTTAAAAATTCATATCTATAATAACTACTAATTAGTAAAGAGTATAAAAAAGTTTAGCCTGAGTCTATAAAGGACATGAACAGATTTGCTAACATTAACAATCATAACATGAACAGCAATAACTGAAAGAAGCGTAAAATGCTAACCTGCCACGCAATTCGGTCAATGTTGAGAGTAAGAAGAAGAGTTCTCGCCCCCAAACGTGCAGAGGCAAGAGCGGCTTCGCAACCAGCGTGCCCTCCTCCAACGACAATCACATCATATTTCTCATCCACCACTCCCGACTCACAATCCACCACTTTGCAAAATCCAAACAAGCAAATAATTTCAGTTTCCAACACACTCCCAAGCCAAACAGGCGTGAAAAAACGAAATTCGCGTACCTCGGGAGGTAGAACTGGCGCAGAAGCGACGGGAGAAAGAGGAGGAGAATGATATTTGGCGACGGAACTTGCGGCGGAAAGTGACGCGGCGAGGGTTGGGAAGAGCGGGGGAGGGAGTAAGAAAGAGCTTTGTGCATAAGTTTCGGCCAAGGCGACAGAGATGGAGAGTTAACGCCGTCGTTGCCATTGTGGCATTTGGATAGGGAGAAACGGAAGCGGAAATTTATGATGAACGGCTCTGATTGAGTGGCTGGTGGCGGTGAAGCGTTTTTCAGTGGCAGCTCCCTTCTTCTCTCTCTCCTGTTCAAGTTTTACGCTGGGAATTACAATGTATTTTTTTGGTTCTAAATTATCTTATCCAAACACTGAAAAATGTTAACATTTAAAAAAAATCCCGATTACACAATAAAAAAATTATTTAAGTGGCACCGCTGTAAAATAATAATTCTTTTAAATGTGAGTTATTATGACTCAAATTCTGTAACATGTTAGGTTAACAATTTCAATTTACGAGTTAATTACTCAATACCATTATATTTTCTTAAAATATTAATCAATTTTAATATTTTCTTTATTTTATTAGATTATATTTTATTCTTACATAGCCGAGATAATAAGATACATTTCACGTTAAGTCAGCAAAATATAAAAGAAAATTATATAATAATTAATGAATAAATATGTAAGTTATACTTAGTCTAAACGACTTTAGAATTTTCTAATATATGTCATTTATGGTGATATTTAGTTAAACACGTCTAATCTCATTTACTATATTAATTTATTTCATGAAAAAGGGTCGAAATGACTTCGTTTCGAGCTAATGACATCATCCTTGTTTCAGATTTTTAATATTTAGATGATGTCTTGGTAAATGTTGTGGTCTTCATGACCTATACTTTTCATTAATCGGTTCGTTTTATATATATATATATATATATATATATATATATATATATATACATATA
>Ga0099822_1011470_pt1 | contig 10796 bp, 2 predicted proteins | sample CowpeawhiteBW_FD_76839 | JGI IMG/M metagenome (GOLD analysis project Ga0099822, IMG submission 76839) | Root nodule microbial communities of legume samples collected from California USA - Cow pea white BW | ecosystem: Host-associated > Plants > Roots > Nodule | place: USA: California | collected... | reverse complement strand
TATATATATATTTTTATATATATATATATATATATATATATATATATATATATATATATATATATATATATATATATATATATATATATATATATATATATATATATATATATATATATCAAATACCTTTTATAAGTAATAGCGAATTAGTAGGAAAATGTTTTTATTAAATGAGAAAAAGATTACTATATTTTAATGAATAAATCTCGATATTTACTTAAAAAAAATAGAATTTCTTGTAAGTATATAACTTGTAATACGTATTTTTATGTACATATTTCAATTCACTTTTTTTTCCTCACTTTTAATTTATTATTCTAATAATTATTAGATCATTATATTACATTACTAAAAAAAATAAAAAAAATTAAAATAGATGGTTTAACAGTGAACGACATAATAGATTAAAACTAAGTAAAAGAATAATAAGTTAAAATATATTTTTCTATATATTAAGTATGGTTTTGAGTATTATTTTAAATGTCGTTGGTATTTTAAAGTTAAAAAATATATTGTTTGACAAAAAATTATGATAAAACAAATCTAGTGGGATTCCTTATACAAGAACAGATGTTTATGATTTTTTTTTATCAGTGGTTAATGTCTCTTAAGAAAAAAAATGTTTTAAATGAAATAATAAAGAAAATACTTTTAAATTATATTTCTATATCGGTCATTACAATTTATAGGATTTTATGTGTGAAGTGTTAACGGGAATTTATAAAGCTGTAACTTTTTTAGTAAGATTTAGTAAGAGTATTTCTGTGGTAGATGAAACTCATTATCATTTTAACATATTATGTGCTCTTTTAAATTTTAACACATAAATAATTATTTTTAAAAATATATAATCAAAACTAATAAAAGATTAAATTTTAAATAATTAAAATAAAATAGTGTAGTGTCTTTTGATAGTTTTATATAAAATACTTGTGACACTTTAAAATTAAAATAAACAGTTCAATTAGACACTCATAACTTATGATGCTCTAAAATGGATTCTTCTTACCATAGCAAGTTTTCTCACAACAATCTCTACATTTTTAAATAAGAGAGAAAAATAAAAATAAATTTGAATATATTTAATGTATATAAGAAGTTATTAAAATTATAAACTTCTCGATCACACATTTATTTGAATACATTTTTTTTACCATGATTATACGGATTGAATCCAAACTTTCATACATTTTTTTTCGATATCACAACTAAAGTAAGTGTTTTGGGTTTTGGTGATGTTTACGTACAGAAAGGAATTATCATAGAACATAGAACATTTATTCAAATGGTTTTCAGCTTTTGTACATACATATTTAATTTGTGTCTTTACATCAGGGATCGTAACCAAAACAAAGTAATCACGATTTAAGGAGAACAAAGAAAATCTTGCTTTAATCTCCGAAAATCACTCCTATATCATAGAAAGATAAGTAGGGTCACAAATCTCCCAGAAAAAAGGAAAATAAAAGAAGAAAATCCAGAAACTTCTGGAAAGTCATTATTGACTGCTTTATTTATCGACAAGATAAAGAAGTTAATAACGAAACAGAATAGTAATTAAAATTAAAAGTCACAAAGACAACGGAATATTCTCAAATTCCCTTGCTTTCTTACCTGTGAATTTGTTGAAGCCAATTATAGTTATTCCGTTAGTCCAACCTAATTAACCATACAATCTAAACTAGCAACGGGAAAACCCAAAAATTGTAGACTTTTCATTTTAACACAAAAACCAAACCATTCAGATATCCAATATTTTAATGGTCGGTTGGGGCGAAAAGTTCACAAACATTATCGTCAAAAGAAATATAGAATAATTTAATGTTATATTTCATTTCATTATCCTCAAATCTTAGTTAAGTGTACAATGATGACCTAATTATGTTTGAGTTGGTCATGCTTTTAGACCAACTAACCAAACCAGAAAAAACGTCCATGCGCCCAACCATTGTTGATCCAACGAGATACATAATGACCACGTGGCGCTACGAGGCTTTACATGTTGCCGACACATATTGCACCGTAGAGAAACACATTGGGGGCTAGACACGCATGGATTTTATGGACCCCACCAAAAAATAAGTAATTATTATTTAATTAAAAAGGAAATAGTGTAGGTAATGAGTTGCCACGTGGAATAAATGTTGACGTGGCAGAAGCAAAAGTTGGACCCAGGGTAAATATGCACGCACCTCACCTGAGAGGTGTTGTTTATTAAGGACAGTCGTTTAATGGGAAGCCACGTGTGTTGTGACTGTCCACGTGGCTCGCTGTGAGGTGACTTTGATGGAGAAAAATAGGTTACTCACGTAGGGGTAGTAGGGCCCAGTCGGTGATGATATCCTATTGCTTGGGCGGTGGCAGTTAACCCGAAAAACTATATAATATAACTATATCTGTCTTTCCACTTTACAAATTCTTAATAATAAAATGTTTAATTTTATATTCTTTTAATCTCTTGCTTAAGTTAACATAAAATAAAATTATGTGACGGAAAAGACCACTACTCTGAAAAAACTTTCCTTAAGGTGAATCAAGATAATTTGAGAAATACTTGCAAACTATATGTTTATGGAACAAAATATAAGATATTATGATCAAGGAATTTTGGTTGATTGTTAACCACTTGGTAATTTTCTATGATGCAAATCAAACACTAATAACTTTAAAGAAAACATGCCATATAAATAATCCTAAAAAGAGAGGAAAAAAAATATTACAACAATAGCAAAAAAGAAAAGAAGAAACGTAAAAGCCTCAAGTAACTTTTGTTTCACCACATAGTGTACCTATAAGCATTAAAAACAAATATGTTGTTACCTATATATATATTTATATATATATATATATATATATATATATATATATATATATATATATATATATATATATAACCAAAAGTTTATAAATTTTTTACATTATTTCGGTTCTTCCTTGGAGAACTAAATCTTCACACTGTAAAAAAAATCAAGAAATTAAGAGAAAATGTTAATTGTATAATGTTATAAGAATAAATAAAATACCTAATACCTCATCAGCAATGTTGCTCTCGTATTATTTGTTGAATAAACTGTTTATGCTTGAAATATGTGAATGTGAATGAGGCGTGTCCAAAACTGCACCAATGTAGGACAGATACTTATAAACTTTAAGCCAAACATGTCATTTATAAATTATCCAAATATATTTGGTTGCTTCCTTAGAAAGTTAATCTAGAAAAAAAAAGATGATAAAAAAAAATAACAAAAACATTGTGACAATATCATTCATTATATATATCTTTGTTGAACTTTTGTATCAATAGCGTAAGAGTCAAGTAATCTTTGTACGTCATATAAAACTTTGTAATTATTATTTATCACTTCTACTTAACATTAATGAAATAGTTAGACCAACCTTAACTTTTCGATGTCGGGCCACTACTAAAACTTAATTTTAAATAAGAAATAACTCCTTATTTGTAATAAGAAAGAATTCCTTATGTTCCTGTCAATAACTTTGACCGGGTCATAAAAATGAATGTTGTAACTGACAATCATATAGTATGATAAGTATTACATATGTTTTAGCAAAAAAAGAAAAAAAAAATCAATGCCACTTTGTTGGTAAGAAATTAAAAGAAACCTGCTTAATTATAACAACTATTGTTTGTATTTTACCTTATGATATTACTAATTTACCAAGATTGTTCATATATATTTTACTATTATAAAATTCAATTATTTAAAAAAAAATCTTTATCTTTTACTACTTTAAAATTAAATTGCTGATATAAAAAAACTACTAAAAATTAAAAGAAAATTATTTTTAGTTTTTCTAGTAAACTCTTTTAATGAGACGCTCATTCGAATAAGGCCGAAACTATAGCTGAAATTCAGAATAGAACATTTTCTCATACACACAGAGCGAGGAAGTCCTGAGACAGAGAATACTAGAAAAAGAATAATACTCTGGACAAATAAAGATCAAGAAAGTTAGTTGACAAGGAAATTATAAAATTTAGAATTTTAGTTTTAATTTCCGTAGAATATTTTTTTATCTATTTTTAATCCTACATAGATTTTAGTAGGTGTTATGTTACGTACTTATAACGATCATTTGATTTTTTATGTTTATATTAGAAATATAAAAAAACAGTAACATTTAATTTTTAAAAGTTAAAAAACAAAAATATTTATTAAAGTTTTTTCACTCAGTTATTTAGAAGATTTCTTATTATAATATTTGTACATTACTTATCTAATATAATTCTTTCCTTACAGAACTTTTAATATTTTCATAATCTTGTTTTTTATGGTCCAAATAGTTATTTTTAAAAATAGTAACTCAGATAAAATGCTATTAATAATCCGATTTATTTTGTAATTAGTATTTTATAGGTAATAACAATTAATTTGATCGCGAAACAATTACACAATCAGATTCATTATGTAATTATTATTTAATTAATAACAATTTATTTGATCATGAAATAATTACGGAAATTTTAAATTATTGTTTCTTGTAAAAAAAAATATTTTTCTTTTAATGACTTTTCAACTTCGTTAGTCAAAACCAAAACCTAGTTATTTTAAAGTGGCTAAAAATGTGTTTAAGGTAATTTTTGTAAAATTAAGCGACTCCAAATAAATAAATAAAAAAAGAAAAACATCACTACATTCCATCACCATTGTACTGTTTTCTAATATGATTTTAATAAAAAAATATTAATATATTTTTGAAGAAAAAAAATGATTGACACTAATTAAGTGAAAATACATTTTAATGCTTTATAAATAATTATGTGTATTAATACAAAGACTAATAAACACAATTAGTGCTATAGACAAGACAAGGAGAGAAGAAGAAGCTGATTAATTATTATATAATTCATGAAATACTTTTTAGCGAAATAAAATATTCCGCAAATAATGTGTGCATGTGATGAGATCCCTCGGACAGGGACATTACCTTATTTAGTGATATTAGGTAAAATGTATTTTTGCCCATAATTTCGAGATTTGATTAGGGTTACAGAACAAACTCCAACTCCAACATTGAATAAATGGGTATGTAGAAAACGTTAAACTTAGACTAAAGTGATAATATAAAATAATTAAGTAAAAGTTTGATTATTCAACTAGAAGCATTTGGCACCGTTGGATCAGAGACCATGTATCTAACGGTTGGATGAAACAATAGCAGAAACAAGCTTCCAGAGGCCAAAACTTCTATATAAGTCATTCTCCACCTCCATCATTTGCCACACTGCAATACAAAACAACCTCTTCAGTGATCTTTGGTTAGTAAACTAAACCAAACCAAGCTTGTTCCTAACTCTTGGAACCTTCTATTTTCTCTTTTCCTTTCCTCTCACTGAAACCATGACACCCAACATCACTGTCAATGGCACCACTGAGCAAATCAAACGTAGTAGTGACCGTGCCTTTGTGACTTTCCTTGCTGGGAATGGCGATTACGTGAAAGGTGTTGTGGGTTTGGCCAAAGGGTTGAGAAAGGCCAAAAGCATGTACCCTTTGGTGGTTGCTGTGTTACCTGATGTTCCTGAGGAACATCGTGTGATTTTGAAATCTCAAGGTTGCACTGTCAGGGAGATTGAACCTGTGTACCCACCTGAAAACCAGACACAGTTCGCCATGGCTTATTATGTCATCAATTATTCCAAGCTACGTATTTGGGAGGTATATGTATTAACTTTTTTGTTTTCAGTTAACCAGTGCACATATATCTCTATTTTTTCTATATATTTTTAATTACTCATTCAAAACTATTATTGGTTTCATTTCAAATAAATTTACCTTAAATCAAGTTTGTGATTTTATAAAGTGGGTTTTGTTTTTTTTAATGGTTGCATGAGTTACACGTAGTACATATTCGTCGCTCTTGGAGGAGTTTCGGATGCTGTCACCTCTTGTATTTTGTTAACTAAGTTTTGTCTTTGTCTGATACAGGGAAACCATATATACTCCTCCATCTTTTTATAATATTTAGATTATATTTTATTACCTCTATTTTTTACTACAACGTTTCTTCAACAAAAGAAAAAGAGAAGGGTAGTACATGTTTATAACCCACGATACTTTTTTTCTTATCTAAAAGTTAAAGGCCTGAAAACTTTTCGGGATTATATTTGCTTCATTTTTATTTTTTTTGTGTTTTTCACGGTTTTTGTATTCTAAAAAAAAATTTACTTTTCGATTTCGTTTGCATCATTTTTCCTCTTTCGTAGTCTTTTATGTTTTTTTTTTTGTAATTTTAAAATTTTATTTTGGGCCTCTCTGTATTCTTTCACGTGTTTTGGATTTTCTTTTAAAACGTTATGACAAATTTGTTTTTATTAAATATGTTTTAAAATAATTATAGATGTTTTAAAATTTAATTTTTAGAATTTACCAAATGCACTTTGGAAGCATAGAAATATGAAAATAGAGTCTTGAAACACCTGAAACATAATTTCTTGAAGTATTAAAGTGTTTAATATACCAGAAACTATCATTGTCGGAAACATAAACAAGAAAAAATCAACACGTGCAATCACGTTATCAATTTCTTGTTGGTAACGTTAATACACGTCAGCAGTAGCATGCTTTCGTTTAAGCTTTCTCCAACTAGTAATCTTATTTCATTCAGAAGCTTCAAGAGAGTTTTACATAAAGGATCAACAAATTATTTAAACTTGTAGAATTCAGCTTTCCCCATTTTGGATTGTGAAAATTTAGACAATTATGAAATTTAATTTACGAAAAATATATGTAGAAATGTTGTTTTAATTTATTAAGAAAAGACTGGGTGTTTATAGAAAAGGTGACAACAGAATCCATGTTCAGTGAACAGGATTTATTCAGTGTTGGTTTTTGTTTTAGATGTGGATGATTCATTCTTACACGGTTGTGTTTGTCGTGTAGTTTGTGGAGTACAGCAAGATGATATACCTAGATGGTGACATCCAGGTTTTCGGAAACATTGACCACTTGTTTGATCTTCCTGATAACTATTTCTATGCTGTGATGGATTGCTTCTGCGAGAAGACTTGGAGCCACAGCCCTCAGTACCAGATTGGTTACTGCCAACAGTGCCCTGATAAAGTTCAGTGGTCCTCTCATTTGGGTCCTAAACCTCCTCTATATTTCAACGCTGGCATGTTTGTCTATGAACCTGATCTTGTCACTTACCGTGATCTTCTTCAAACACTTCAAATCACCAAGCCCACATCTTTTGCTGAGCAGGTATGTGTGTGCATATATAATATTCGACATTTTTACAAATTGAGCAAGTTTAAAGTGTGAGAGTTTCAAACTTGTTTTGATGTGATGTGGTGGCAGGACTTTCTGAATATGTACTTCAAGGACAAGTACAAGCCTATACCAAACTTGTACAACCTTGTGCTGGCTATGTTGTGGCGTCACCCTGAGAATGTTGAACTTGACAAAGTTCAAGTGGTTCATTATTGTGCTGCTGTGAGTCCTCTGTTTGTATTTGTCTATTTAGATCATACATCAGTTACATTAATCTGTTTGAATACGAGGTGGTAATGTTTGTTGATTACGTACTATACATAGGGGTCTAAGCCTTGGAGATTCACTGGGAAGGAGGAGAACATGGAGAGGGAAGATATCAAGATACTTGTGAAGAAGTGGTGGGAGATATATGAAGATGAGACACTAAACTACAATAACGACAACTCTGTGAATGTGGAACGTTTGTCTTCAGCACTGTCGGAGGCTGGTGGCAATATTCCACTCGTGTCAGCACCTTCTGCTGCATAATGTGCTTGCTTCTCTGCTTATTACTACTATTTACATCTATAAGTTAGAGTCTAACGACGACGAAGACGACAAAGTATATGCATAGTTATTTGGTTTATAGTTTTGGGTTTTATGAAGGGAACAACGTCTATGGCTTTTGGACACTGGACGATGACCTTCACGTAGTGAGAAGTTATAGAACTTTTTATTATAAGCTTTAAAAGGGATTATTATATTTGTTTTCATTTATCAGATCTCTGGAATGATATCTTTGTTTTATTAAATTAAAATTTTTAAGGTTTGTTTACTTGTCATTTTTCATTAAAATAAAAAATGTGGCTAAAAAGTGGGTACTGGGTCGTTAAATAAAACCGAAAATTAAGTAGGAAAATCAAGCTAAAAACTCAAACTTCTAACCATATTTATGTCCTTTTATGACCAAGGCTTTTGAATTCAGATGTATTTAGAAAACCAGAGTTTTGAATTAAAGAAAATAAAAGAACAATGAATGTAGAGCTGCACCAAGAACTATTGCTTCATCAGGATGAGGATGCTTATCAAGCTCTTTTCTACCAAGGAATTATTGAAGCTAAACCTGTAATTTTGGCACTCTTGTAGCTCCTCCGATTAACTCCACCGCATATATTTGTTCCAATGAAAGGCGATTTTTCCAAATGTCTTCACAGAGCTATTCAAATTTCTGACAAGTTATGGTGCTCCTGAAGTCGACATCATCATGAAGCGATCCAACGGGAAATCGGAGCGGTGGTGTTCGCACTAAGAATTTCTTTAGTCCGTTTAAACTGTTTCTTCAATTTAGCCTTGGCCTTGGGAAAATACTCCACCAATCACAACTCCATGTGCTCATCACCAAGCTAGTCTATGCCGTCGTGAATATCACTTCAAAACTCGTTATAGACTTTGGCATGAGTCCTCTTGTGCTCGTTGCATATCAACGACTCTTTGCCACAGTGTCCATTGCTCCCTTGCATACTTGCTCAAATGCTACCTTATTAAATATATAAATGTATGTACCCTTAACTCTGCTTTTTGTTTCAATTTCATTTACACTATATGCATGCATGAAAGGGTTTGAAGTACTAACTTTTCTGACCGAGTTTATGGACACGGTGGCAGAGTTGTCCATCTGGACAAGAGAACTCATGTCAGATTCTATTGGGAGCATAGACTAGCTGCACCACAATCATTAAGATCAGGGAAAGGAGACCACTAGCATGTTTCTCTGTTTCACTCTCTGTCTTTGAAATTTTAAGAGAGTGTTTTACTTGCTAAGGGTAATGTGTTTGTTTGTGAATGAGATGCATGAGAAATGTTAATATATATATATATATATATATATATATATAGTTTCGGGTATAGGGACCAAACACCTACTAAGAACTACTTCAATTTTACTTCTTTTTTCTCTATGTCTCCTCTCTTCGCAATCTGTTGTAACTTCCTCGCCAAAAAATCTTCCTCCTTGCTCGATCGGTTGAACAGATGATAGGGGTACCTGTCTAAAAGGCTCTGATGCTTAACTCAGTTGATGGACCGATCGGTGTATAACTATAACTGCTGTAATAAATGCGAATTAAAGATCCTTACCAACCTACCTTTGGTCCTATTTATAGTTTCTGGTGTGGGCCTATAATCAGGGTTCCTTAATCACGGCCCACTGATCTTTTAATCACGATTACTGACTTGTTTAATGTTAATTAATCCAGCTGACTGGTTCAGGTTTTCTGTTTGGCCGATCGACCGATGGCCGCTTGACTAGGTGGGTTATCTTCTCTGAGTTTAATAACCTTAAGTGAATATTTAATCTATATGGCCGATCGATTGATGATCATATGTAAGACTACTTGAATCACCTATGGGGTCGATCGACCGATGGACCTCTATAGGGTAACGCGTGATCTACCTGGGGACCGATCAACCGATGGTCCCTTATGAGATAGCGTGTGATTCATCTGTGGGACCGATCGACCGATGGTCCCTTATGAGGTAACGTGTGATTCATCTGTGGGACCGATCGACCGATGGTCCTTTATGAGGTAACATGTGATTCATCCGTGGGACTAATCGACCGATGGTCCCTTATGATTCATCTGTGGGACCGATCGACCGATGGTCCTTTGTGAGGTTCATATGCAAGCCCTCCCAGCCTTGTTCGATGGACCGGAGGACTATGCGTTGTCGATGGTTCGATGAAACATACAGTGTGTGTGTGTGTGTGTATATATATATATATATATAAAGTTATTTAATTAATTGTGAATATTTTAATAATTTAAACAGGAACGGAGATATTGCGGGGACGAGTACTATGGCGGGGATATGTACATCCCCATACCCAATCGAAAAAGTTGGAGATTCCCCGTACCCATACCCAGTCAATGCGGGGATTCCCCGTCAAAACGGGACGAGTTCGAGCAATACCTACGGGGACGAGTTTATTTGTCATCTCTAGTGGTTTATAGCGGATTAAATCCATGTGCCTTAGTATGTGGTTTATAGTGGATTAAATTCGTGCATTTTAGTGCGTGGTTTAGGGATTAAATTTGTCTGCCTTAGTGTGTGGTTTATAACGGATCAAAATCATGCACGTTGTGGTTTATAGCAGATTAAATCTGTAAGTCTTAGCCCATATTGAGCGGATACAATTTGTGCGCCTTATTGCGTGATTTAGTGGATAAAATCTGTGCGTATTAGTGCGTGGTTTAACAGATAAAATTGCAAAATCATAGATTATAGAATTATAGAAATATAAAATAAAAAAATCATAAATTTATAAAACTATAAAGTTATAAAACTATAAAATTCTAAAATTCTAAATTATAAAATTCTAAAATTCTAAAATTCTAAAATTCTAAAATTCTAAAATTCTAAAATTCTAAAATTATAAAATTATAAAATTCTAAAATTCTAAAATTATAAAATTATAAAATTATAAAATTATAAAATTATAAAATTATAAAATTATAAAATTATAAAATTATAAAATTATAAAATTATAAAATTATAAAATTATAAAATTATAAAATTATA
>Ga0099822_1011468_pt1 | contig 10798 bp, 7 predicted proteins | sample CowpeawhiteBW_FD_76839 | JGI IMG/M metagenome (GOLD analysis project Ga0099822, IMG submission 76839) | Root nodule microbial communities of legume samples collected from California USA - Cow pea white BW | ecosystem: Host-associated > Plants > Roots > Nodule | place: USA: California | collected... | reverse complement strand
TTACATGATCTTATTATATTTTTTTTTTCTTTTTTTTTATATTTTTCCACTTCTGTTTTATTAAATAAGAAATTTTTTTGTTTTTTTTTTTTTTTTTTTTTTTTTTTTTTTTTTTAAATTTGCAAAAATAGGTCATTTTTTAAAAGATTACGGATATGGACGAGTCGTGAGTTCTTTAGGTAACTTCGTTGCAAAAAATGTTTTAGAATCACACAATTTTAGTACACATCATTTTTAAATAACTTCAGTTTAGTTTTAGTAGAATTTATGTCACAAAAAATTAAAATATTATGAATTAAAGTTGTGTTATCTTAACTTTATTTCAGCTTTAAAAATATTTTAAATTAAAATTGTGTTATCTTAACGTGATTTTTCAGTCAAATATCCGTATTCTCTATTTTTTTAAAATTATCTATTTTATAAATTGAAAAAAAATACAATACTTTAGTAAAAAAATAAAATACTTTAAAAAAAAGTAGCTTTATTAAAGGAAAAAATAAAAATAAAAATGTGAATACTAAAATGATATCTTTCTTTTATATATAGGCATAATAGGTATAGATAAAGCTCTGTATTTATAATTACAAAAAGGAAGTTTAATTCAATTGTGAGTTTCATGAAAAAAAAAAGTATTTGAAAGGTATTCAGTCATACAATATTCAGCAAAATTCATACAAATGTAATTTTGAAAATCCATTTGTTTCACGACATCATTTTGTAACTTTAGGAATAATTATCTTTTGAAATATATATTATATTGATATTGCTGTAAATACGTTCATGGATGTCAAATAATTTAGAAAACTTAAAATTAATTTATTCAATATTGAAAATAAACAAAATACATTGATAAGAATGCAGTAGAAATAAGTATTTACTACAAACAATAATTTTTTTTCCATTAAAATATCACTTGTCATTTTTCTGTACCACAATATATATAGACATTTTTTCAAATTATTTTTGTGTCATTTCCTAATTGAATAATCTTTATTAAATTAAAAAAATATTATTTATAAAAATACATATAACCGTCCAATTTATATCTAAAAATAAAATTTCATAATTCTTTGAGTAAAGAATAATTAAGAACACAATTCTTCAAGTATTCTCCTTACAAAATTATTTATTTGTTTTTTATTTTCTTATCTTAATTTTAGTATAATATCCACATGTATGTTTATTCTCATCTTCCTGGAAATTAAAAAAAGACATTGAATATATTTTCATGCATAGTTGCAGGAACAGTTACAAAATAATTTATACAACGTTCATCACTCTAATTCTTTTCTGTAACTGCCAATGATGCAAGCATGGGAGAGAAAGAGAGATATTAATAGTTTTTATTGAGAGTTTAAAGAATCATGGAACTCATGGCACCGTTAACTCCATCATCGTGACTCATCACGCACCTTATTAATTGTTTTTCACTTTAAATCCCAGAAACTGTGATGAACCTACAACTTTAAATCATTTCCAGTTTTTATAATACTCTCTCATCATTTATTATCCTTATTCTCATCTTTAACTCTTCTTTTCTTCCTCAGTTCAATGTGCAATATTCCAACTTAATAATTGATCAAATGTTAATTCAGAATTAATCTAACATAATGAACTCAGTATGTTAATTAAATACTATATTAAGCCAAGCACCTTCATGAATCTCAGAAGTTACATACAATAATTTCACTGCTATTTTACTCATTAATTTCATACCATCTCACCTCATATATATATTATGCAAAACAATTGCATTCACAGAACACTTGAACATTCACACTGCTATCTGAACCATAACTTAAAAAACCCAGCTCAAACCAGATGAAGATCAAACGTTAAACATTGTTACAGAACAAAAAAGAAAAGCAACATGCAGAGCATTTCAAACATGTCTAAGGAAATATTTTTTTTTTTTTGTAACAAATGGTGACAGTTACTATATATATATATATATATATATATAAAGGAGGGAAAAAGAAGATTTGAAAGTCTTGAATCAAGCAAAAAGAAAGAAAGATCACGACAGAAGGTGGTATGGTGTGGAAGTTACACTCGAAATTCGCACCCCATGAATCTTCAACAGTTCTTATGGTTGCTTTGTTCATCATTTCACACCATATATCACGTTCTGCTCTTTTATATGATAAACTTTAAAAAAAGGATAAACTTTAAAAATAAGTACACTTTCAGTTACCCAACACTCTTTCTTCTGCGTTAGGGAAAGTCTCATCTGTTCAACGTTTATGCTGAGAATAAAAAAAAAAAACAAGAAAACAAGTGTCTCAGTCACATAGACAAGGTTGTCTAAATTCCTTATATTAAACTCAAAAAGGAACCTATGTTTCTTTTCTTAGTCTCTCTTTATGTTTCATAAAAACGACGTGCATGGCTCACTAGGATTGGAACAGACGAATGCATATATCATCATAACGCTCGCACATTTATTGTTATCAGCTACTCCATGCCTCAACTCTAAAAAAAACCGTTACTCCACTTATTCATCTGTAACACAAGCTTTTTGTTCTCATCTGGAGTTTCGTTTTCTCACTTTCGTCTTATAATAACACCTCAACGTTTTTGACACACGCAAATCCTCTATCTCCCTTCGTGTGCTTAGTTTCTTATTCTACACAATAATGATAATGATGGAGTTGGTGTCTTCCGGAGTTGTGTTCTTGTTTGTGTCGGTTTTCTTGATGTGGGTTCATGTGGGTTTATCAGAAGGTGAAAATGGCCATGGTGGTATCAGGAACTACATTAGTTGGGAAGATTTGGAGGTGGATGAGCAAAGGTTAACCTTGAAGCGCCATGACGATGTTCGAGTTATTATTGTTAACAAATATGGTTGGGGACACTCCGAAACTGTTCAAGGTGCCGTGGATATGGTTCCTGTTAATAACAAACATAGGGTGAAAATTTACATTTATCCAGGAATTTACAGGTATTGCAGTTTTGTCATATTCAAAGTTAGATTTCATCACCAATGTATCATTATCATTCAGTTATAATCAAAAGCCTTGTTTGTTTCTATTCAATGCCTCGATTCTTGAAAGCACAATCTTTTGTTTTTGGGTAATGAAGCTGGGATTTGGTTGGTGTTTTCATGCAACATTTGCAGAGAGAAAGTGCGTGTGCCTGGGAACAAGCCTTATGTGTCATTCATAGGGAAAAGAAACCAAACAGCAACTCCTGTTATTACTTGGAACAGCAAATCATCTGATAAAGGCACAAATGGCCAAACATTAGGCACCTTTGATACAGCAACAGTTGGAGTGGACTCAGATTATTTCTGTGCAACTGGGGTCACTTTTGAGGTAACAACACAATTTTTGTATAAATTTTGTTACTGCACTGGATCATGTCAAATGGCAATGTTTGTGTGCAGAACTCAGTGATTGCAACGGCTGGTGTGAAAGGAATGCAAGGAGTGGCACTGAGGGTGAACAGTGCAAGAGCCATGTTCTATCAAGTGAGGATTAAGGGAGCACAGGACAGTCTCTTGGACAACACAGGAAATCATTACTTCTTAAACTGTCACATTCTAGGAAAAGTTGATTTTATCTTTGGCAGTGCAAAATCACTGTATGAGGTAATAATATAAGATGAACCTTTTTTTCTTTTCTATGTTACTAGAATAAAAACTAGTGACCAAGTTTCTTTATGGTGCAGAATTGCCTTCTTCAGTCAATAGCAGAAAACTTTGGAGCAATAGCAGCACATCATAGGAATTCACCAACTGAAGACACAGGTTTTTCTTTTGTGGGGTGCAGTATCAGAGGAAGTGGCAGAGTGTACCTTGGCAGAGCATGGGGGAACTACTCTAGAATTATATACTCCAAATGTAATATGGATGACATTATTGTTCCTGAAGGGTGGTCAGATTGGAATCACTCAGATAGAAAGAAGTAAGATATTACTATGATTGAAGATGATTACATAGAAAATGTGATTTAGTTACTAGCTTTGTTGTTTGTTGAGATATGAGAGTATTTTTGCATTGAAGAATTGATGTAGAGAATATATGTATGGAATTTCAGGACTGCAGTGTTTGGTGAGTATGTATGCGATGGAAAAGGAGCAGATAGAAGCAAAAGGGCAGCTTGGTCAAAATCGTTTAGCTATCATGAAGCAGTGCCTTTCCTTCAGAAGAGTTTCATACATGGAGACCAGTGGCTCAGACTATAGCATTATATAATTGATTATTAAGTTTTGTACTTGTTAATTATCTTACATATCCCACATATTGAATGCTTTTTATGTGTATGTGTGATATGTGATTAGAGTACGTAGTATATGCTTAATCTGTATCATAGTAATAGAGAAAATATTGATGTGCTCCTACTCCTGTTAATACTTGAAGCAGCACTTGCCATGAAATGAAAGCACTATCTTTGGCATGTTATTTGGTTACCGTGCTATGCTTCTTCTATTGAATGCACTAAAAACAGAAGGACAATAGATGAAAATAAAAGGTTTGTGACGAAGGAAAAATAAAAAGGGTGTATACATGATTGGTCGGTGGACCATTTACTTCAATAAATAAAATAAGCATTGTTATTATCTTGGAACGCGAAATGGAATGAAATGAACAGTGGAATAGATCAGACTGAGTTAGGAAACATATATGTTACCTTAATTATTCGAAAAAAAGTAGTTCTTTTGTAAGAGTGTTAAAGGTATAATTTTTGTTTCATATATCTCTATCTATACAGACAAAGTGACTCTGCAATGTATAAACTTTTATCTAATCTTTTTTTTTAATCTAGGTTTTCACTGAAAAGTTACAATTCATTTCGAAATAGATTGAAAGAACTTCACTCCGAAACTCTGTCAAGCAGTGACGTTGATCTTTAGTGAAAAGATTTTGATTAATGTCAGACTTATACCACTCAATTTAAGTATACGTATAGATTTACTCAAATTTCAAATAATATGATCATTTTAAAAGAATTATTATCAACATCGTTTATCTCTAAATATTAAAATTAATATTTCACGTAGCCGAAGAGTTAAAAAATTAAAATCTTCAATTAGCTAATAAAAAAACAGTAATCCCAATAAGACTAAAAGCATACTTAAATTTTTAATAAATAGATTGCTATCATCAATATCATTATAGCACCATTTAATTTCAGATATTAAAAAAAGACATTTTAGAAAAATAAAAGAACTAAATTTAAAAAATTAGTTGAAAGATTAATACAAGTAATTCTCCGACTTTTTTTTTTTAAAACTCCAGTAGTCGTATCTCAATAATCACTATACGTTCTTCCTCTAAAATGCAAAATCAAAATAAAAACTTCCAATATTTTCTTGGACACTTTACACTCAGACAACATAAAACCTTTTTTGTAATATACATCGATATTCAATATGAAATTGAAGGAATAATTAATACTCGGATATGCAAGCAACTAACATTAGATGTTCAATCAAATAAAAATATGATATACCCTGAACAAGTGACAAAAATTTCCAACTAAATGAACTATAACTCGATCGGGTAAAATCTTCTATTACGTCAGTTGTAAAAACTGTGCAATTGCATGGCCAATTCTGAGCAAATATAATCAAGAATAATAACCTACTCCGGCATCAAAAACTCATCAGGTGAAAAGGAACTCCATCCTCTTCAATTAATGTGTGCTTTCCAGCAACAAAATTACAACAGGCAAAAAAATAATGGTTCAAAGACATGGGTTGCAAGACTCCCATAAAACAAAACCTACATTTTCTCTATAGTACGTAATAACTTGTCAACTCGCAGTGACCTCAATCAATCGAATGAAATTGACAATCTCATTTGCTAGCCTCAACAAAGAAAATTGTTATCGACTTGCAATGAAACTGGCAATCTTATTTCCAGAAACGACCACGATGCTTCTGTTCTTGCATTCTCCTGCATCATTTGGAAACACCCAGAGTAAAAATGTTAGCCAAAGAGAACATGATAAATTACTAATGTATCAATTAAAAGCACAAAAAGAACCTTCAGCCACCAACACGAACTCAATCTCTATGATTGAACAGCAATTTCATCACAATCTTATGGGAATATACATAAACTACCCAACAATATAGTTTGGAAATATTTTGAAGCTCGTAACATGTAGTACAGACAATCTCAATGCACCCAAATCCTTAAATAAAATGGTCGAAACTTGGGCTGGGTGGAGGGGTGAACAGCAATTATAAATTATAATATCTATGAAAGCCACCCCATCTGTTTCCCACTCCCAAAATCCCATTGTGGAATATAACCCGCGCTCATAGATGGATCAGAAAACAGGAAAAATACAACACTATAAGTTCAGCATCCATGCTCAAGACCGTCCCTTATGCCACACTAACATATAGGAAAGATAGAAATATCCTCAAACTTGATGCAGAAAAAAAATCCTGCGAACTTGAAATGCAATTAGACCAGAAAAGTAAAGGTGCATTAGGTTTAATTCCTGTTCATTTAGAGTATATATTTTCAATGACGATTACGTAAATGCCACTTTGTTTTCATTTTGTTTCTTGCTTTCAAAGTTATGCAAAGGAAAATGGAATAACAACAAAAAGCTTAGTTTCGTCATTTACTTAAAAAAATTTGAAAACAACACTACACTCACAACTATTGGTAAAAACGCAATTGAACACAAACCAAATGCCATCAACATGTTTGACTTGTCTCTTGTTATTAATTTTATTTGTTCATTATAATTATAAAAATTATATACACTGCTTTCATTGGTTTTTTATTTTAAAATTAAGAAAATGCTAAAAAGAGTATAATATTCAAGGTTTGCTAAAAGATTAAATGTTACCTCTGATGCTCTTTGGAACGCCTGATAAATTCACTGGGAATATCACATCCTTCGTAAGAGGCTAGCACTGGCCTTATATCAGATGGACTACTACGGGCAACAACTGCAAATAAATATAGGAGAAGGTAAAGCAACTTTTATAAGTATAAATGTAACCACAATAATTTCAAGCATGAATTTGTTTATAACTACATCTCAAGGGAACAGGGAACAGAGTTACATTGAAGGAGTGATATAAAATAAAAAATTATAATTCAAAGATGATCTCATTCTTCAACATATCTTAAAGGAAAGCTTACACTCAAGAAATGGTATAAAATCCAAAAGGGCCGTGTCATCTATATCTTGCTGCTGCCATGCCTTAATGGGGACACAGTTCTCAGGCTGCAGGCAACTTTCCAGAGCATGGCCGCTTAAATAAAGGACTTTTGCTGGATTTCTGTTTAGTTTAGAAAGATCCTGCCAAGCAAAGGATGGAAAAAGGGAAAAACATCTCATTAAAAGAATATCCATGAAACCACATGTGATATATCATAATAAAACTGTAGGTTTTCTGTTTACATTCTTCAGATGTAAGTAAAATTACCTATTACTATTATTATATTATACATACAAACAGGTAATATCGCCAAGACACTAGTTCTTATTATTTTCCATGATTGGCTATACTCCTTCCACAGGAATTTATATGTATAATTTGAGAGACAATACTATAAGAACATAAAAACATACTCTGAAGTGTTTCCCATCCTGATACTTAGTAGCTGGCCTTGATAGCCTATATCTGATGCAATGCTTGGTATCCAGCCTTTCTATAACAGGGTCAACAAACTGCACAAATCAACAAATGTAAGGAAATCTTATGCAGGGGAAAGTATAGAGAATATAGAGAAGAATCAGATTACCATATTCTGTTCGTCTGTGTACACTACTATTTCATAGAACTGAGCTAAATGTTCCAAGAAGGCATCAACTCCAGGTCTTTTGAAAGTCTGCCAACCTGTATCTCGCTTTTCATACCATATGAAAGTAAAATTCAATATTATAGTCATAGTAAGGACCGCAGAAATGCAATAAGAGATCCAATGCATTTTTTTTTACACAAAGTACATAAATAATTGAGGAATGTAAGCAAAGCATCACACTCTTTACTGTTGGTTGAAATTCACGAGTATCAAATTCATTGGCTCCGACAACAGTTTAGTGCATCTCACATGAATTTCAACCAATACAAAAGAGAGTTGAAAAGAGAATGCTGCTGTGGTGCTGCCTGATGGCACTTCTCATAAAGGGAATTGTCCTAAAAAAAGCATAACACTACCTAGCAATTATATTTTTTACCAGCAAAGAAAAAGTGGGCACAGTAGACATCTTACCGTCCAAATGTAGTGAATCAATGTTTCATTGAGATCAAGAACAAGAGTAAACACATGTTGCTCTTGAGGAAGCAAATCAGGAAGGAGCTTGTCTGTGTATGGTTCAGTATAACTCTAAAAAGAAGCAACAGTACCACATTAAACAAGGTAAGAAATAGATTATCTTAAAATGGCAATTTGTCAACCAAAATCACCATACTAAAAATCAAGCACATACCTGAACTAGTTCTTCAATTAGCCTTCTTGAATCCAAATAAAACTCTAATGCTTTAGTAGGCACTGGAGTATCACATAAAAAAGAATTACCATGTCACTAATAACAAAGGCATACAAATTTATAACGAATTGGGAATTGAATACCACAACTTGATAACATACCACATTCTCATCCACTTTTTAAACAAAAAAATCTTCAGTATATGTATATGACCGATAAGTTAGCATAAGTCATTTACTTAAATGAACAGAGCAACCCTAATACAGGATAAGTGATGTACAGACTAAAGCTCAGAGAACGCACCGGCCATTGCAGTTGAATATAGCAAACCTTGAAATTTCTGCACAAAACATGGACTAGAACATGTCACCTTAGGATATACTAAACTGAAGAAACTGATACCTTTTATATCAAAATCAGCCAGAATCCATAAATATGTAAAAGTGAGGTCCAGTGTGGAGCATTTAAAAGATGGAGAATAACAGGAATTAATCCAATATCAATAAAGGATTTACACAAACAATGAAAAACTACTGTATCAAATGACGAGCAGTGTTGGCAACAAACTCTTTTGAATACACTATATTTAGCTGAAATTTATTGAAAATCAAAATTTTCTGTGGGTTTTACTTCTTACTTAATGAGTCCATAACGAGTCCATCTTGATTTTGTAATTTTCTATAAATTTTAACCAATAATAATTTGTGTTATAGAGTGTGTCACTGACAATCCCAATCAAACTATTATCTAGACGTTAAAGTGGTGGACCAGTCACCCACAGAAAGAAAAATTAATTAAATGGTGGCAAAGTAAATTCTACGCACAAATGTGGAAGTTAGTAACATATGCAGCCCTACGTATAATATAGCAATAAACAACAACCCAAAAGGCCGTCTCATCAACAAAATTCAGGTTAGGTATTAAACCCGCAATACGATTCTAACAAATCCAGATAATAAAATCAAAACATAGACTCAGCAAACAAGATTGAATATGAAGACAGCTTGAAAAGGAAAGGAGTCAGAACTTACATCGAGCGCAGTGCCTCCATCAGCAGCAGTGTGTTTGGCAGACTCACGGAAGGACTTCGTTTTCTGTTCTATTTCCTCCAAGCTGTAAGCTGCAAATCGCGATCCAACAGAAAAACAGAATAATCAATTAAAATCAATTCCAGATTAATATGATTGAACAACAACCCTAACCTATAAAAGTGGCTATTCCGAAATAAGTAACACGCTTACACAAAGAGAGACACGTAAAAGATACTTAGATTCTACGAATGATCAACCATAAATGACTACAACGAAATGGAAAGAAAAAGAAAACGAACCGTAAGAAGCGTAACCGGCTAAGCCGGTGGCTCCGGTAATCGCGCCGACAATGGCGTATTTGAGGAAATTCCAGCGCCTGGGAGAAGGAGGAGGAGGAAGAGGAGCGGAAGCTGCATTGGGAGAAGGAGGAGGAGGAGGAGGAAGAGGAGCGGAAGCTGTATTGGTGCAGAGGAATCGCTTCGATGCGAATGAAATCGCGCGAGATCGAAGGATCCCCAACGACATGGTTGGATTCTTGTGAGCAGTGACAGAGTGTAAGAGAAAGAGGTTCAAGTAGGGTTTTGCTCTGGCGCTCTCGAGAAAGAATCACCCATCACCTTCTGCAAGACCCTGTTTGGCTACGTGCTATTCCTTTCCTTCGTATAAGCGCTTTTTTTATTTATATTTATGTACCAAACAAATGGTCAATTCTTTTTCTTTCTATTAAATATTAATTAGTTGCTGCTTATTGGCAATATAAACCGCCTTACAAAAAAAATTAATTATAAATACGTTATTAAATACAGATTATCTCTTTCATTATTTAACGAAATTTAACTTACGATTTAATTAATTAAAACCGTTTATTAAAAATATAAAAGAAATGAATATTTATTTGAAAACTAAAATATATGATTTTTTATATTCAAAATATACAGGAGTTAATGTATATTTCGAAGCTGAAGACTGAATGTTGTTTAATTTTATATGGAGAGAAATTTGTCCTTAAACTAATGAATCAGTGATTAATTACTATAAGTTGTTTTTGGACTAATTTTTTCGAGTGTTTGTGGTTGTTAGTATTATACTTTAGAAAATGTTTATTTTTTTCATGCTTGGTCCAGGACATTTCTATTCGCACACCGTTTGCTATTAGTATCTCCTTGTTGTTGTTTTTTTTTTTTTTTTTTTTTTTTAAAAATTTTTTTCACCTTTTTTTTTTTTTTTTTTTAAATTTTTTATTTTTTTGTTTTTAAATTTTTTCTTTTATTTTTTTTTTTTTTTATTTTTTGTTTATCACTAACATTTTCTTTTCTCAATTTTTGTTCTAACATTTTTATTTTATTTTCTTTAGTTTTTTTT
>Ga0099822_1011467_pt1 | contig 10798 bp, 7 predicted proteins | sample CowpeawhiteBW_FD_76839 | JGI IMG/M metagenome (GOLD analysis project Ga0099822, IMG submission 76839) | Root nodule microbial communities of legume samples collected from California USA - Cow pea white BW | ecosystem: Host-associated > Plants > Roots > Nodule | place: USA: California | collected... | reverse complement strand
TTAGAAGAAATAAAAAATAGAAAGTATATATATATATATATATATATATATATATATATATATATATATGTTTAATTAGTTATTTTATCCTAATTTTGGTTTAGTTTTTTCAATTTACTCCTACTTTAAGAATTTTGTTCAATTTGGTCCTAAATTTCGAAAATATCATTCAATTAAATTCTTTTACTTAACTCCGTTAAAATTGATAACATAGCAGTGTATACGTGTCACTTTACCAATGACGTGATGCACTGCATAGTAACATGGTCGTTTATTTACTGTGACTTGGACTGTGGTGTTTAATTGAATGTGATTTAGGTTTTCGAATTGGGAGAAATTGGGAATAATTGAAACTGGATAAGGGTTCACTGATGGGAGAAAAATTGGGTAGGGTTCGTTGTTGGAAGAAAAATTTAGTTACTTAGTTTGTCTTTGTAATTCATAATCTGCTTTATCCAACAAAGCTAAACGTCAAGAATACATTATAGAGCGCACCTAAAATGATAACAAATAAAATCATGTTGCAGCATAGTCCTTCAAGGGATTCTCATGATGGAGACAAGTCATCTTGAATGCTGGTTATGCTAATATCGAATAGTCCAATGGAGCCTCCTTCACACTGTTCGTTTAGGCGCTATTCTATGGACCCTTTTGCAAGTCGTTTTTTCTGAGATTTTCATATCATCTTTTGGAAGGAACAACAACGACCCTACCCATTTTTTCTTCCACCAACAAACCCTTATCCAGTCTCAATTATTCCCAATTTCCCCCAATTCAGAAACCTAAATCGCATTCAATTAAACACCACAGGCCAAGTGATAATAAATAAATGGTCACGTCAGTGTATAATGTACCACGTCATTGAAAAAATAACACGTATACACTGTTTTGTTATCAATTTTAACAGAATTAAATAAAAAAATTTAATTGAATAATATTTTCAAAATTTAGGATCAAATTAAATAAAAATTTTAAAATAGGATCAAATTGAAAAAATTAAATGAAAATTAAAATCGAATGACTATTTAAACCCTATATATAGGTTATTGTTTTATTAGTTGTAATTGTGGAAATAAATCTATGAAGTTTCTTTACATTCAAAATGAAAAGAAATCCATGGAAGAGTCGGAGACCCACAAGCAGATTGAGAGGGGGAAGGAGAGAAAAATATAATAATGATAATAATAATTGTTTTATTTATTAATTATAGTTTGCAATGGGAGAGAAAGGAAAAAGGGAAAGGCCAACCTTTTCCTTTCATTGAGAAAAGGACATGGCCCCACTTGCATTGTATATTTTTTTCCTCTTTTGTTTGAACTTTTTATCACCTTTGCTTATGTCACATTAGCTACACACTCTCTCTCACACACACACCATTTGCATTATTCTTCTTTTCTTTTCATATCTCATCTACATTTATCCATCTTCTATCTTCCTATTCCTTTCTATCTCAACTTCTCAACACAACACACGGCAGAGCAGAAGACAGAAGAGGGGAGAGAGAAAGACACACAAAAAGTAAGAGAGAGAAAGGGCCTGTTGTTCTCTTCAAAAAGTTCGCTGCTTCTAGTTCCAGCACTCTTTCTTTGCTTTTAAGTTTTGCAGAGATATAAAAAAATATTTTTTTTTGAAAAAGCAACACCCTTTTTTTGCTTACTGATCTTGTTCTCTTTGTCTTCCTTGCCATCAGGTAATTTTCTTCACTTCTGCTTTCTCGTATAGTATAGCGTGAAAACCCACGTTTTTGTCTGTGAATTTTTTTTAAAGTTCATGTTTTTCTTGGGATTAAGGCAGTGAAAGACGTTGAGAATTTGAAGAGACTGGTAATTTTTTTAGTATGTTGTGATTCGTTATTTGATTCTCCTTTTGATTTTTTGTTTATTTGGGTATAAGATTCTGTGTCAGTTGATTCATGTTTGTGGAATTTTTGTTGTTTATTGGTATTATTTTGAAAGAAAGAGTTTGTATTGTATGATTTTGTTGTGATGAAGGTGAAGATATTTTGTTGGAATTAATTTTTCCTAATGGGTTGTGCATGTTCAGATTGATCTATTGTGAGAGGGGGAAGAGGAAAAAGTGTAAAGATAGATGGGTTATATATGTGATTTTTGTGGAGAGCAGAGATCCATGGTGTACTGCCGTTCTGATGCTGCGTGCTTATGTTTGTCTTGTGATCGGAGTGTGCATTCTGCTAATGCCCTTTCCAGGCGTCATTCACGAACCCTTTTGTGCGAGAGATGCAATTCACAAGCTGCCTTTGTGAGGTGTGTTGAGGAGAAAATTTCAGTGTGTCAGAATTGTGATTGGTTGGGTGACGGAGTGTCTACATCTTGGACACATAAGAGACAGGGAATCAGTTGCTACTCCGGCTGCCCTTCAGCCGCGGAACTGTCTTCAATATGGTCATTTGTGTTGGATATCCCTTCCATCAGGGAGTGTACTACATGCGAGCAAGAACTAGGCTTAATGAGTATTAATGAGAACAGCGAGAGTGTTGGAGTTGCTACCAATGAAAAATGCCCTGCATTATGTTTTGAAGATTTTGACATGGATGAAGTGGATCTAAATATTGAGAAGTATGAAGAACTTTTTGGTTCCGAAGAGCTATTTGAAAACGGCGGAATTGATAGTTTGTTTGGGACAAAGGACATGTCTGCCGAGGTGAATGCTTGCAGCAACGCAGCATCTGCAGATTCGATTTTGAGTACTAAAACGGAACCGATTGTTTGTTTTTCTGGGATTACCGGAGACTATCAAGACTGCGGGGCTTCTTCTTCCATGGTTTTGATGGGAGAACATCCTTGTCCTGACAATTCCCTACACTCTGCCAACCGCACCAATGCTGTCTTGCGTTACAAGGAAAAGAAGAAGGCGCGAAAGTAAGTCATCCACTGCCTCAATTTCCTTTCCTCTGCTTTCTTTTCTTTCAAGGATTTCTTTCAATCCACATCTTTTTTTAGGTTCGATAAACAAGTTCGGTATGCCTCTCGCAAGGCCAGGGCCGACGTCAGAAGGCGTGTCAAGGGCCGCTTTGTGAAAGCCGACTATGACCCTTTGACCACAACCAGAAGCTGCTGAGATTACAACTTTTAACCATGCATTCTTTCTCCCTCACCCTTCTAACCATACTTCAATCTTTCTGATTTCATCATGTAAAGTGCCTCGGTTCAACATTGTAAATTCTATTATCTCTCTTCTTCTTGCCTTTCACATCTATACCACACAATTTAGATGTATAATTTTTCTCAACTCTTTTCATGTAAATACACAATATTTGTATATTCAATGTCCCATGTATATAGACTAGGATACTACGCAGCTTATATTCTATTCAACGTCTACCAATACACCATTTCTGTCTCACTTCCTATTCCACAACTTTCTTTAATGTATGCTCAATTAATTTTGGTCTTTTTCTCATTTATCTGCTCGGGGAATGTTCATGCTCAAGTTTATTCAAACAAAATCTAGACAATAATAAACTTTTAGAGTCGGACATTGTGTTATTGTTTAATGTACTTTAATGTTCTTTTGTTTTCGATCCGATTTCAAAGAAATCTAAAAAATTAACAAAAGTAAGAGTTGTTTTCCGTTTTTTTCCCCTAATATTCTCTAAATGCAAAGGAAAACAACTTGAAACTAAAATGACATTTTTATAATTCAAAAGTGAAAAAATTAAAAGTACAAGTAGATGTAACATTTTATATACAATACATCTAGCCATATGACGTGTATTTCTTTACCACACCTTTCAAATCGAGATGAAATGATTTTTTTTTTCTGAAGAAAGTAAAGAAAGTTTTCCTATAATATAAATTCTTAAAAAATAATAAATAATTTTGTTAAAATAAAAAATTTAAATAATTATATATTCCACCACGTTCCTTCCTGTCTATTCTTTCGGCTTGATTTTGCTCTATTTCACTTTTTAATTCCTTTTTGTTGAACTAGGTTAATCTTATTAAAATTAATAAAAGAATTTGTACGTTACCTAATAATATTGTTGACACCTTCCAACAATAAGTAGCACAACTTTTCTGGCAAGATTTTAATTCTTTTAATGGAATGGGAATTAAGGAGTGATTTATTTGTACAAACTTCTTCACTGACATTTCTACTAAAAAAATGAAATGAGTTTTAGGATAAATTAAACCAATTTGCACAAGTTTTTCTATGAAAAATTAAAAGAAAAGGAAAAAAAAAGAAAATGATTGACTTATTTATAATTGAATATTAATTTATGTATAAGTTAACTTGTAAAAGTTTTCTCACATATATATTTTTCAATTTATTCCCGAACTAATTTTAACTTTTAAAGAAATTAATTTCGTTTCTCTTTTTTTCTTCCATACTTTATCTCTTAAAAGTCTTTACGGAGAAAATCAACTAGACATAGTAACTTTTATTTTATGCATAAGTTTATTTATTTATTTATTTATAATTTCTTTCGGCCCAACCAGAATAAGATTGGATCAGAACCATAAAAGCTAATAAGCTTTTTGCTTCTTGCACCCTTAATTATACTCAGCACCTTTGTAAATTCAAAATTTTCAAATTTGTCCTATAGACTATACAAAACTGTTGAAAATATTTACTTGATAACTTTTTTTATTTAAATTAGTTTTTTAAGAAATGATTCAGTTTTAGAAATTAATTATTATTTTAGATTAAGATTGAGATATTGTAAATATTTTATATTTGATATTTTATTATATTTTGCTTATATGTATAGGATACATCAATAAAATACAACAACAAATCCTTCCATATAACATACCTCTTATATATTTCATACCTCTCATATTTCCAAATACCCTAAAATTCACAATAGTGGTATTAGCGTCATTGTTCTTACGACCTCTAGAATGGAAGAAAATATTTTACAAGTCGTTATTCCACCCTTTGATGATGAAAGTTATGATATATGGGCTGTAAGAATGCAAACTTATTTAGAGGACTAGATTTATAGGAAGTCGTGGAGGGAGATGATGTTCTCTTGTCTGAAAATCCCACCATGGCTCAAATAAAAATGCACAAGAAAAAAAAAAGACAAGAAAGGCAAAGGCAAAGTTAAACAAATTGTTGGGTATTGTCTATAAGATAAAATTGTTGGAAAATGAGCTTCTAGATTCCAGACTCGTTGAGAAAGGTTTTGGGATGGTGTCAGAGAGATATGAAACATTTATGACTTCCTTGAAAAACACAAAAGATTTGTCTATTATCACTTTGACAAAGGTGATACATGCCTTACAAGTACAAGAATAACAAAGATTAATGAGAGGAGATCATGCGATTGAAGGTGTTTTTCTTCACATGGAAGAGAAGGTTTTCATAGTAAAAAAATCACAAAAAGAGTAAATACAACGACACACAAGTTTTTCCATCTTGTCCCTGTTTCAAGAAAACAGGTCATCAACCCAAATTGTGTTGGTGAAGACCAAATGTAAAATGTCACAAATGCGGTCAAGTGGGACATGTGGAAAAGGTATACAAATCTCAAGATCTTCAAGAAAATGTCAAGATTGTAGAACAATGAATAAGAGGAGAAACTATTTTTTACAACATCATGTCACAACCAACAAATCTAGATGGTGGTTGTAGAAACCACATGACTCATGATCGAGAAAATTTTAAGGAGCTCAACAAATTAGATATTTTTAAAGTAAGAATTGAGAATGGAGAACAACTTGTTACGAAAGATACAATAACAATTCTAAAGTAAGAATCAGTTATGTGACTAAAATCCTGAATTAGACCTTTTAGTTAAATATTTTATTAAATACAATGCTTTACCTTATCGTTTGTTGTTCTTAAATTCATGGGACAAGAATTATTTGTTACTAATAATAATAACACCAATGAAACCATGCATACGTAAGGATAGTTTTTTTTTTATAAAATTTATATTAAAAAGATTAATATAATTATTGTTATATATAAATAAATAAGTTATTTATATAATTATATTTAAGTATTATAATTATAATATTTAAATAAAGAGTATAATTATAATAAAGTGAGGTGTGTGATTAGTGAAAGTGCAGGTATTGAAAGTAAATAAACATGAAAACAAAAAAATGCAAAGGGTTGGGGGTTATTAGACAGGCGAGTGCATGAAGAAATATGAAACAAACAACCCAATGGTAGAACCAAAGTAAAGAGGGGTGTGAAGATGGACTATAAGGGTGCAGAAAGGATGTTCCAAACCCTAAATCCAATTATATTCACCTTTGCAAAAGGGAGTTTCTCCATACACCTCTAACCCCTTCTTCTATACATCCAATTTTATTTTTTTTTCAAATTTTCAACTAGTTAGTTGAGTATCAAGTGTTAGAATTAATTAATCTTCTCCCTCTTCTCTCCTTATTTAATGCTTGATACCCACCTAACCCCACACCTTCCTATTGTTTGGCCATGTTACGGGTATCACCATCTCTTATAGATTTTAATTTTTATGCTATATATGACCACTAATTTCGAAATACGGTATACAAACAGATTTCAGAATTCCCTCCACTTCACCTCTCTCTATCAAGCGCGTGAAACAATGGTATTCAAAAGGTCTAATATTTTTCTGGCTTTTGGGAATGTGAGATGAACGAATTGCTTATCATCTCTGTCTGTTGTGTGCGTCTCTGTTTCTTTTCCTTTTCTGCTCCTTTGTTCTTTTTAACCAAATGGCAGTTTGAATGAAGTTATATTTGTAAAAAACAGATAATTATTGATGAATGAAGGAGAACTAGGGTCAACAAAGGAGTTGGGTCATTGGGTCCAGCCCATTCTGAAAACAAATATAAAAACAAATATTCAAGCATAAATTGATTTTCTATTACATATTTACACTTTTCTCCATTCTTACTTTGCTTATTTATCTCTAAAATTTAACTCAAAATATATGTTACTTATCCAGACGAAATAAAGGATTAATAATAATAATAATATAAATAGTAATAATAACAGCAGATGTTTTTCTCTGTAATACTGCCCATCAAACAAACAAAAATAGAAAGAGTAATAAAAAAATATTGCAAGTAGTTGAAAATAATTAAAAGCCTCAAATTTAAAACTAAATAATAATATATTTGAATAAATAAGTTTAGTATTTTTATAGGTAAATGTTATAATTATATATAGTAAGTATGTTATTAATAATCAATATATAAGTATATAAATATAAAAAATATATAATTGTTATTATATTTAAATAAATAAATTTTAAATATATATATATATATATATATATAAATTTTTTTTCTTTACTTTATATTTTTTTTTGAAAAATAATATGTTTGAAAATAATATATTTGCGTAAATGAGTATAATTGTACGTAGTATATAGGTTTGTTATTGAAATAAATTTTGAATTATATAAAAAAGTTTAGATAATTAAAAATTAGACTATATTATTATAAATTTTGACTTATCATTTTTGTTAGCAAAATAATAAAAAAACAAATGTAATTGATATTCATTTATAAATTTGACGTTTTTTTGGACTTCAATAAAATAAATACAAATTAATTATCGTTTTTTGAGTTGACCAAGTATTATTAATATATTATTGCTGCAAGAACTTTATATTATTATTATTTAATAATATATAATTATAACATTTAATTTCTACTGTTAATTGATTGTATATTAATAATACATAAATATTAATAATATTTATATAATTCTAATTCATATTTTTTTTTTAAATAAATACTTTTAATATATGATTATATCATGATTAAAATCCATAATAAAGGTTTTTCGAAATTTTGGGTACATATTCTTTTAATATATACATAATATTCTAAATTTGTTTAATAAAGAAGAATTACAAAGAATTTGCAAAGAAAAAATCAATGAAGGAGCAGATAATCTATTTACCATCTGGACAGAACTTAAATACATGAAGATAATTATATTATATGATTACGAACATGGTTATCAAATGATCTAATATCACTCTCATCAAAACATTGGAATAAGTAAAAGAAATATCTTTACGAGAATTCTATGATTCTAAGGAATTAAAATACATAACTTAAAAACAAGACATCAAATCACTCTTTCCTCGTGAAATTAAACACAGATCACCCGAGGTTTAAAGACCTCCAACATAACAGCAACATTACCTTCACGCTAACACCAACAATGAGGCTTCGTTTGAGCGGTTGAGGGAAGCACAATCCCACCTTCACTTTTCTCCGCATCCTTAACTTTTATCAGTACTTTGTCACCCACACAACCAATTGAAGACCTATATAATGTAAACCCTAAAAAACAAATCCACTCATCATGTCGGAGATGTTTTACCTGTAACTCAAACACATCATCACCTATTTTAAACTAAATCACATAATGATCATGTTTCGGAAGCAAATTTTCGCTTGTTAGAATGGCCTGTGATAGTATGATACTTAGATTCATCTATGTCACTTAATCTTCCATAACTTTTTTCATAACTCTGTATAAGCTCAAACCTACAAAAAGATAGATCAAAAATTAATGCAACCACACTCAACTAACTAATATAAAATTCAACGAACACATTATTATTATTATTTAAATACCAATATGCAATACACTGAAACGGTGCATATTTTGCGTAAATTTCTTCGACAATCTTATCAAGTGGTTTACTTTTACATACGAAGATCCCATGCACCTAAAAGAATAGGAATAATAGACAAAATATTTGTTAACCATACAAATTATATCATTCATATAATACAATTATTTATAAAATTAGTCATAAAATATATTCAATGATTTTGATGTTAATTAACGAATTAGATAATGCATAAAGTTTAGAAACAACCTCCTGCAGGTGTCTTCTTGTTTCTGAATCTGCAGGAACTTTTTCATACTTTCCCATACACATTAGGGTTGTTGCAGTCGAAAATGGGCCAAACCCTTTCAACTTAATTAATCTAGAATGCACAAACCAATTGTTTTCATTTTCAAACTTCTCTAGCATAGAACTTTTCTCCACCTTCTGAGCCAATTTGATAATATAACTTACTCTCATTCCTAACTTACCGTGCTTCTTCATATTAGTTTCTCCAATTTCCAAAACTTCCTTTGAATTAGGAAAATTTTCTATTTCATTGTTTTGCAGATTAGTTTTTCCTAATGGTTTTTTTCTAGTTGAACGAGTGAATAACAATTGAAGCTCACATAGAGATTTAGCCATATCTAGAGTTCGCTGCCACCTGTTATTACAAGCAAAATCAATTAGTCTAATATGTTAGTTAAAATGATAAAATAAACATAATTTTGAAATAGAAATTTCTATTTCAAAACTCTTCGAATACATCAGTAAGTTAGAAATAATTGAAACACATTTTTTAAATTAAAAGATATCATATAAACACTTTTTAAAATTTAATGAAACAAGATACCCTAAAAAAATCATTACATTAACGTAACATTAATTAGTCATGCATTTATATTAATTAACTACAACTTACGTGGTGTGACAGAGAAGTAAAGACTTAACACTGTCTTCAAAAATAGAAGGAGAACGAAATATCCTTCCAAAACCTTCTTTTTTGGCATGGGAATAAAGTTCTTGAAACTCAGTCACCATTTTCTCATCTTCATCGGTTAATCTTAGCATCCGTGATACTTGTGCCTAATAAACCAAAATCATAAAATAATCTCCATTCGAATTATTACATAAGCAAAAATGAAATTGGAACTAAACAAAGATGCTTAAAATTCAAAAAACAAAGAACTTTGAGATATACCAATATTATTTGTTTGTCTTCTAAGGAAAGAACTTCCATATCATGAACATAAATATGAATATTAGGTTGTCCAGAAGGATGAGAGATGGTGACCATCACACTCTTACATTGATCCATCAGCCTTAAAGGACGTTGCAGAGATTTTGTTGATGAAATCCACTTGTTTGGAGCCATCATAAAAAATCCGTGGTTGCAAATCGCTTTTTCAAAATTGAAAGTTTTGTATTTTTCCACGGGTAAATATAAGAAGCATTTTGGTCCCGAGGATCCTGTTTTCATTTTTCATCTAAGAAAAAAATCAAACAGTTAAAATAATAAAATATATTTTACACAAACAAAGAACAATAACAACAAGAAAAATCAATAAAATTTTCAAATATCAAACGTTTCTAATAAAACAAGCTAACTCTGCACTCACTTCAAACCGAAATGGAGCCTTAGCAGCCCTCATTGCAATTACTCTATACCATGCTTATATTAGTCCTAAAAATTTTACACGTTTAGATAAGATTGATATCATGCAATTGGGCGTAGATATGCCTACATTGGCTTTCTCCAAATTGAAAAGATTTTTAATTTATCCAAAAAAGGATGAACCTAAACTAGGCCCGTGCATTCCATCAACAACCAAAACGTTAATCAATCAAGAATTACGTAATTTGTCAATCAAGTTTCAGGATTCAATTTCTTTCTCTCATCTCAGTTTTCAAATTAAATTAATTGAACTAATGAATCCAAAATTACCTAACAACAAAGCTCATGCTCAATAAAAAAGATGATATAAGAGGTTCATGCAAAGCTCAAATTGATTTAAACCCAAACAAATTAAACTCCTCATCAAAACAAATTACAGTTTCTTCACTAATCCAACCCCACATTAAAATAATCCCGCAAACCACACTATTTTTGTTAGGTTTTACAGAGGGGGTTTCACTGGGGAGAACAACACCAATGAGATCTGAGCCCAACCACATAAGACATTGACACCACTCTCAACCCAAAACCTTAAGGCAATGGGTTTATGGGCCTTGATCCTTATATGGTGCTCTACTTTCTCA
>Ga0099822_1011466_pt1 | contig 10798 bp, 5 predicted proteins | sample CowpeawhiteBW_FD_76839 | JGI IMG/M metagenome (GOLD analysis project Ga0099822, IMG submission 76839) | Root nodule microbial communities of legume samples collected from California USA - Cow pea white BW | ecosystem: Host-associated > Plants > Roots > Nodule | place: USA: California | collected... | reverse complement strand
TCTAAAAAAAAAAAAAAAAAACCTAGATTATGTAATCTGAATGTGTCTGAGACTGTAGAATCTGAAAGTTGTTTTTTATGTAAAAAAAAGCTTTCAAATTGTGAAATTTGTTATTGAGAACTAAAACTACTTGTTTCAAAATATAATATGATGTATTAATCTCTTCTAAGTAAATATAAAGCATGAGAGATTAAAAAATATATATAAACAGAAAATAGAAAATACACAACCGAAAGAATGACTATAAAAGAAAAAGAGAAAAATAAATCAACCACGACGACATAAAAAAAAATAAAAACTAAAAAATATTTATCTTTTACACAATTCCATAAAAGTACAACAAAAATCATGGGTACAAAAAGAAATACACTCAAACTCATCCAACCCATTGACCCACACCTACTAAGGCTATATGATAAGTAGAGCTCTGAATGACTCACACTTACTAAGCCTATATGATAAGTAGAGCTGTCAAAGCGACTTACTCAGTGAGCCAAATTCAATCCAGCTCGAACCACCACGAGTTGATTATTTAGTGAGCCAACTTAACACGACTCACTTATTAGTGAGCTAAAAAAAATTCGAACCTGACCCGGACCACCACTGATTGGTGGGTTAAACGGGTTGGTTCGCTGGTTCACTTACTTTAAAAAATACAAATTTTTTCACTCAAAACTAAATTCTAATTCTAATTAAAATCTAAATAAACTTAAATACAATCCAAATACAGACAAAAATCACAAAAGTACAAATTATCTATGTGTTGGCTAAAAAAACAAACCTAACATAACTTAAATATAAATTTCAACTTAACAAAAAACACTTGTGTGACCATTTATTTGTGAGTTGGTGAGCCGGATCAAAAATCAACGCATATTAAAATTTGTAAAAGAATTTCAACTCAATCCAACCTGAACCTTAGTGAATCGGATTGATTCGCGAGTTTCAACCCATTTTAAGAGCTCTAATGATAAGCACGACATGTACAAAAAAACTTAAAAAAAAAAGACATATTTACATAATCGTCTCATATACATTTGACTCCAACCATATGACCCAAAAATCTCAGAACAAAAATAATTAATAGAAATCAAAACAATATATGATAAATTAAAGGATTTATTTCTTCTTTTGATTATTTTCATCATATAAGCGATTTCTCCTTTTTTAATTGTAGTATTTTTGTTTTGAATTGTCTGAAAAAGTTAAGTATTTACCCAAATAAATAAAATAAAATAAAATAGATTATAGTCTAATATTTGGTATTATGAATGTAGTATTCAATTAATATATTCTTTATTTTATTATTTGTCATTGGGCACAAGCAATGGTGCTGCAGAGGGTGCCACGTTTGATGGGTATGCTTGTCATTTTACAATTGTTTAAAGGTGTGAATCATGCTGCATAATACGATAAACCGTACCATTGAAAAGTTTTTTAAAGTTCTTCTGCTTTGTTTTTTGGAAAAAGGCCGAAAGCCTAAAAGCTATCATTTTTGAAATATGTTATATTTTATCAATTTTTAAAAGGAGAAATATAAGGAAATAGAGTTTCTATAATGTGGCGTTTAGACCAATGGAAAGAGAAAATAAATTTAAAATAAAAATAAATGTTTAGCTTTTTTATAGAGTATAGGTATATGAGAAATATAATAAAAACTGTAAAGTGGTGTAATTTAACTTATTAAAAAAGAGACGGTGAGAGAAATAAGTATATGGAAATAAGTTAGGTTAGAGTTTGATAAGTCTGACACTTATTTGTATTTATTTTCTCAATACATATCCTTTTCTTAATCTTTAATAGTAACCTATTTAAAAGTCAGCTTTGTCTTAAGTATAGGTTTATATGACATGATTTCATTGAAATGCTTTATGAACAAGCAAATAAAATCAATAAGACCAACCAATTGAAAAGAAATATCGAATCTTGTCTATCATAAAAATTATGTTTGGTTCAATGTTGGAGAATCGACTCCAATTAAATTAATTTTCTAACGTAAAAATATTTTTTATTTAATTTATGGACCTTTTAATATGCATGGATATTAAAAACGATAAAAAAATGTTAAGAAATTATATAAGTATATCATATTATTCATTTCAGTTTTATTCTATTTTTACACAAGTGTTTATTTAAGACAATATTATTCAGTTGAAAAATATTATTTTTGGTACTTCTTGTAGTTTTAACTCTATGTAATTAATTATCTCTTATCTATCAGGTTATAATCGGCTTAAAACAACTATATCATCTCTTTATATACTCCATGCCATTATGAATCTTCCATAATCTTATATGATATTTGTAAGAACATTTTTCAAATAAAATAATCAATTTTATTAAAAATAAATAAACACACATTTCCATTTACATTAAACACTAACGTAAATAATTATATTTTGGATTGCAGATATTGAAAGGAGTGTCTGAAGTTTATAAAAAAATTCTAAAGTGTCTAACCAGATTGCTTGAAATGATGAAAGTTGGCACAGTGATTAGTTAGGAAAGAAGAATGAGCAATTTGGTAGCTAATAATTTAATGCTGATTGATCTGCTCTGAACCATAAGAACTGTGTAGTGAACAACATAAACTAGACATTATCTTCAGACGCCAAGTCCCTTTCACTTCTGCCATAAGAAACCATTTCAATTCAAGTTTTATTCTTCCTTCTTCTCTGTTCAAAGAGGCAAAATTAAAGTGGATGTGTTTGGATCATTGCTGATCCATATCCATCTATTTACACAAATTACATCATAAGTTGTTGGCTAGGAAAGAAGAGAACACGGTCGCCAACTTGTCACTGTCTGCTCAAGTCATTGTTCAATAACCACTAAAGCATGAGCAGGCAAAGCGTATTCAACTTTCTCTAAAGGACAATGTGCAATAACATCATTTAATCGTCATCTTCCTAACCCAAAATTCCCCCACTGAAAAGAAGAGTTTCCTAATGTAAATACAAACAAACCACTACATTCTTATTTATTTTCTATGTATCTTAGTAGCCAGAAACCAACAACAAAGAATTTGTTAGGTTTAGTTTCATAAGAAAATTAAGCATCATCATTCATCATAACTGCAAAATTGAGTTACTGAAACCCAATATCACACTGTGTAAACGCAAAATGGAAATAATTGAGAGTCTTTATCATGACACTGACCTAATTATTCAATATTATTGGTGGTGTTATTGCAGTGAAAAAGTTACCTTTGTTTTTGTCAAAAAAGCATATTCATAATTCAAGGTGGAGTCGTTGTTATATAGAGATTAGTCGTCCACCATTTAATTTCAAGTCCCCACCGGCACCAAATTCTCATCCTTTCTTAGAAGCAAATGCAACGATGCAAACTAATTTTTACACAAAGAAACTTTATTATAAGATATTTGAGGTAACATGTATTAGCATTGTGATTAATTTGTACTCACAAAAAGACAAAGAAGATTATTATTCCTTGGATCGATGATTGCATGCATGAGCGGCACAACAGAGGTGACAGAATCGATGAATAAACAGAAGGATTATGGAGATGACGATCACATAATTGAGCAAGCGGAAGCGTTATCTTCACAGAAATATTCATCGCAACGGCTCACGTAACAGGGCCTGCCCCCACCGTAACTGTCGTAAACAGGTCTTCCATAATAAGCCTCATAACATGGTGGTGGCCCACCGTACCCGTGAAAACAGGGCCCACCTTCCCGACCTTCATAGCATGGTACACAGCATACTCCGATCGGAACCGCCATTGGCGGCGGCGCTGGCACCGGCACCGGAACCGGCGCTGGTGCAGGCGCAGGCACAGGCACTGGCACTGGAGCCGGCGCAGGCACCGGCACCGGTGGATTCGGTTTCTGCGGGGGAGGGGGGGTTTCCTTGGGCTTTTCGGGCACCTTGGGCTTCTCTGGTTCCTTGGGCTTTTCTGGTTCTTTCGGCTTCTCTGGCGCCTTTGGCTTGGATGGTGGCTTAGGCTTCTCCGGTTCTTTCGGTTTCTCTGGCTCTTTGGGCTTCACCGGTTCCTTGGGTTTTTCGGGCTCCTTGGGCTTCTCAGGTGGTTTGGGCTTGGGAGGTTCGAGAATTTCAATGCTTTTGATAGTCCCACAGCCTTTGCAGCAAATCTTGTCCCTCAGCTTCTCAGGGTTACAGCATACCACCGTTATGGTGACCATGTCATGCTTCTCGTCATAAACCTGGTCTCGAATTTCTCTTGTTCACAAAATTTTCAACAACCCCAAAAACAACTCAATTTGATTCTCTTTTCATTCACTTACCACACACTGTTGGTGAACTAGTTTAATTTAATTTCGTAAACTATTCCATATTGGGCATGCAAGTTTTTCCAGTACCAGAACAATAAACAGTAACGCCAAATTAATCAAAAAGAAAAGAAATGGATTGAGAATTTGGCACTCACGAGGGAATTTGCAGAGAATTTTCTTGACCTTCTTGTAGCATTTGTGGCACTGGAGATCAACCTTGAGTCTCATTATGGCGACCTGATGAATGATCGTGATCGATTAGGCAGAGAAAGAAAGAATTTGAGTTGAATTAATTGGGATGAAATTGGAAGTACCTTTTTTTCAGCCATGGGAGGAATGAAAAGAATGGAAAAGAAGTGTGAGGGGAAAGGGAAGAAGGGATGGAGAAGGGTTAAGTAAGCAACAGGTGAAAGAGAAACCAATACGATAAGAACACGTAATGTAACTGAATGATACGTTACTACGTTGGAACTTGTCGTTACATGGGAAATGGTGTGGAGGAGCAGTGCAGCAAGAAGTAGCCTTGCCGACTCTGCAATTCACCTCATCGCATTCGCATGTGCTATTTTGACTAAGGGGATGCCAAAGACTTCCTCACCCGTGCGTGTCTTGTGAATTTTGATGTTCATATTTTCACTCTATTTTAATATTTTTATTTTTATATTGTGTACATGTAAAATAATTAAATTTAGTTTGGTGATGCTCATTAATGATCGTGGGCACATCTATCCAAACAAGTTTACCAAATCCTATCATTTATTACGGTACTAGAGTTATCAAATAATTCAAATGGTTCAAGAAGGCTTTGGCTGCAATGGAATCAAAATAGAGAGAAAAAGAGAGAAATTTTTGTTTACAATTTTATTTATCTTATCCTTTAGCATAAACACTATTATTTTATTTTAAGTGGGGTCTTTTTTTTTTGTTCATAATTGGATTCACACGTTATTTTATTTTTTCATCTTAAATCAATGTAAAATAATTAATCTTTTTATGTTTAATAAATTTGTATAATTGAATCTTTATTAAAATTATTGGTAATTACTTAAAATTTGTATATTTTTTAATTAATTTTCTATGGTTTAGTATATTTTTAATTAGATTAGAGTAATTGTCATTTTGTTTTTGGATGGAGAGGGCGGTTCAGTTTGATCCAGTTTGGTTCGATCTGATCTGGTTTGTTTCGATCATGATCGGTTCGGTATGATTCGATTTGGTTTGATCTGATCCGATTTGGTTCAGTTCGGTCCGGTTAAAAAAAATCTTGATTAAGCGACTACAATATTTTCTCTCACTCGTCAAGTTATTTGTTTCATGATATTGACTACAATCTGGAAAAAAGTGTTGATTATGAAAATGTTCGGTTCAGTTTGGTTCAATTCGGTTCAATTTGGTTTGATTCGGTTCAGTTCGATTCAATTCAATCTGGTTCGATTTGGTCTAGTCTAGTTCAGTTCGGTACGATTCGGAAAAAAAAAATATTGATTATGAAAGTGTAATATTTCTCTTTTAATTGATTATTCAACCAAGATTAGCATTTTCTCCAACTTAAGGTTAAGTTATTTGTTTCTTGATATTGACTTTAATCTAAAAGAACAAAAATATTTATTGATTATAAACGTGTAAAATTTCCCTATCAATTATTGATTATTGTTTTTTTGCATTCTTATAATCTTTTTATACTCAATGCTTCACAAATCTCATTTCACCTTTTTTTTTCTCTTTTTTTTAATATTTTTTGTCAACCCAATCGGTTTGGCTCAGTTCGGTTCGATTCGGTTCAATCGGTTTGATATGGTTTGGTTAAGTTTGGTTAAGTCTAATCTTGTTCGGTCTAGTCCAGATTGGTTTAGTATAGTCTGGTTCAAAAAAAAAATTCTTGATTATGAAAGTGTAATATTTCCCTTTTATTTGATAATTGGGTTCAGTTCAATTCAATTTGTTTCGGTTCGGTTTGCTTCACTTCGGTCCAACTTGGTCTTGTTTAGTCTAATCTGGTTTGGTCTGGTACGGTTCGATCTGGTTCTGTCCAATCTGATTCATTTTGGTCAATCTGGTCCGGTCCGGTTCAATCTGGTTTGGTTTGGTTCAAAAAAAAAAATCACCCACTGGTCAAGTTATTTGTTTCGTGATATTGACTACAATTAAAAAGAATTCTTGATTATGAAAGTGTTCGGTTCGATTTGGTTTATTTTGGTTCAGTTTGGCTCGGTTTGGTTCAATTTGGTCTAGTATGGTTCAATCTGATCTAGTTCAGTCTGCTTTAGTTCAGTTCAATTTAGTTTGGTTCAGTTCAATTTAAGGTTCACTTCAGTTCGTTCCGGTTCGGTTTGGTCCAGTAACAAATTTCATTACCTCATAGTCATTTCCAAGGTAAAAATTAATTATCATTCTCATGCCCCTCCCATACCAACAACTATTAGATTTATTTTTTATTTCATTTCTATCAAGTCTCGTGCTCATACTTATTTGTTATTCTTTTAAGATTCATGTTAACCAGTGCTCTAGCAACATTGGTTAAGGATGATTAATACACATCGAATTTTACAAAAGTTCATAGTTAATTGTTATATTAAATGAAATATGACCTAATAACTATCATTAATGCAATTTCATGTTATTTAAAGGACAAAGATGCTCATAAGTGTTGTACAATTATATTTAACGTTCACCAATGAAAGTTAAAAAATAATTAAATAATGGAACAAAAATATTTTAATGTTGCTAAAAATTAAAATATAATTAAACATAAAAAGTTTAATTTGACAAAAAAACTAACAAAAAGCAGTGATACAGATCTAAAAAGTTTATAAAATAAAAAATAATTACAGTATTAATTTCAGATTTCGTTGAGTTTCCTTTTTCTAATTTGTCAATTAACCTTTTTACAATAATCCTTTTACCTTAACAAAATCTCTTATATTAAAGAAATCGATAATATTTCAAGATTTAAAATTATTAATCATAAATACATAAGACTAGCAATATGTTAGAGAAATATTTTTTCTTGCTTATTAATAGAGACCTTAAAAATTCTAAAAAACTTATTTTTTTTTCATCATTGATGTAGGAATGTGTAAAACGGTGTAAACAGCTCAAATGCAAGCATGAAACACATTTGACATGTCAACAAAATTTCAACGTAATTTGATTAAGAGAGATATATTCATTCATTTCGAAAACTCGGAGACAAAAATGTATCAAAATTTAAAACCAGAAAGAATTCCAATTTCGTGTCAAATTACAAAGACTAAAAATATACTTAACCTTTAATAATTAAAACTTAAATTGTCAGTGTTAATTATTTAAATTATAATAGTATTAGATATTTACATATTTATAAAAATATATTATAAAAAATTTAATCTTTATAATTTTTTTAATTTAAAAAAAAAATGAACGAACTTTCAAGGTGGACTGATTTGTCAATTTGATGGCAGGTTGAATATATCAACCCGGGCCGGAGCCCATTTTGACTTCGTAGTTGTGGGATTATGGTGTGAGTTTGTCTTTATTCCTAAATTTATAACATTGTTTAAAAATTATATTTTTCAATTCAGGTTATAAGCTATATAAATAGTTTGTAACTTATAAGATAATTGAAGTAGTATTTAACTTATACATTAGAAATTAGTAAAATAAATTTCTTTAAGATAACTTCTTAAATACTTTTGTGAAAATCAAATCATAGTTAATATACAGAGAAAAATAATAATATATTTTTAATAGTTTAAATTGAATGACTATATTGTTCAATTCTTACAAAAGAGAAAGTAATAATTCATAAGCCTATAGACTGAAACAGTTAATGATAATTAGATACAAAAAAAATGTAAACGGTCTAAAAAAAGCCCGACAAAATTAGTCGGTGAACTTAACAAAATAAAGGATAAATAAAGCATTACTATGTTGGGCTACCAAAGAAAAAAAAACAGGCTATTATTTTCGGTACTTCCACAATTGGTAATTGCACCCTACACAAACACAAAGAAACTAAAATACATTTTACTACTGCACTATGTTATCACTGTTACCGCCACTGCCATATAAGAAGAGAGAAAAAAGGTGCAGAGGAAGAAGAAGAGCCGAAACATGAAAAAAAAAAGCTCTTTTTTCTATAACGCGTTTCATGTGAGGACTATTCCAAGAAGCTTGTTCTAAAATGTTTTTCATGCATTTTAGAAATTTTATTCTAGAATTCTCTTTCCAAATTCTTATCTCGAAAAACTTGTTTCAAAAAATTTCCAAAAGTATATAATCTGAAAGTCATTTAAAAAAAAAAACATTTTGAAAATTTGGTAGTGCGCAAATAAAATGTGGGAGTGCTACAAGTAATAGCGGAAAAAACAACATATTTCTCTAATCAATTTTTATGGCCCAAACCTAGAAATCCAGCCCATGCAGTTTAAACTTTAGCGAAATTTAAAATATAAATAAAATATTCAAAAAGATATAAAATTTGTGTCCATTATTCATTATGATGGAATTTAAATATCCATCAAATTAAATCAAATATACATTCCAAAAAAAATGTAATTTTTAAACAATAAATAACTCAATCTTCAAGTAGAAAAAAAAACTATCAGGCCCCATTCAAATGAATTTTAGTTGTAAGATTATTTTTAGACAAACTATTACCATTTTTTTTTTAATTTTGGACGACTTTTAGTTAAAAAAAAAACAATTATTTTTCTTCTCATTTTCAGTTTAAAAATTTAGCAACGCATGAGATGCTTCCACCAAAAAAAATCAAAGAGAAGATGACAGTATAAAAGTTGAGTGGGTGACAGTCACATTAACATTTTGGCAGCAAGTGCACAGTACATTGATAAATATTTTACACTAATCTCATTCATTGCCTATGATTTATCTACAATCGGAAAAATCATGAGATCTAGTAAAAAAATCATGCATCAACAATTAACAAAAAATCTTAATATAAACATTAGTTTATACTAAGCGAATTTGACAAAAGTTTTTCTCCACTTGCTTTCGGGGTCGTTGAGCGAATTCAAGCCTTAAAAAAATGTTGATATATGAATAAAAATTGTTGAACGAATTTTTCATCTATTGCATGGATTTGGCAATTTTTGTGCTCTTCCTATATTCTAGGTTGTAAATAACTAAGAAGCTTAGGTAAAAAGTTATTATATTATTATGAATGGTCCATGGTTAGGCACTAAAAGTAACCTATAGAAGATTAGATATAATTTTTATATTTACTGCTTGGGACCAACAATTTTGAGTCAATGGAGAGTTAGCAAAGTGTGTAAAGTTAGAGTTAGCATATATTGAATTTTCAGTTTGGTGACTCAAAAGTATGTTTAGAAAGTTTTAAGTTAAACCTTAAATCTTAATTCCTAAATCCTAAAAAAAATATAATTATTTTATAATGTACATATAGCATAAATAGTTATTATTATTAGGATTAAATATGTTTTTGGTCTCTCAAATTTAAGTGAAATTTGAAATTTGGAATTAATCTCTTTTCAAAATTTTTAACTAATTTAATCATTCATCTTTCAAAATATGTGAATTTAGTTCTTTTAACCAAATTTTATTAAGTTTACACCGTTTGACACATTTTAGCTTCAATGCTAACTCAAATATTATTATAAAATGCGTTTAAAATGTCAAATTAACTTGATAAAATTTGGTAAAAAAGACTAAATTCACGTATTTCTAAAAATGAAGGACTAAATTAGTATAAAATTTTAAAGAGTAACTAATTCTAAAATTCACTTAAACTTGAGAGATAAAAAACATATTTAATCCTTATTATTATTATTATTATTATTATTATTATTATTATTATTATTATTATATTCAAATTAAAATTTTGTCTAAACTTGAAATTTGTATGCGATTTCACAATAGGATTAAGTTGTTGCATTTACATCTGAGGGTGGGTGGCCCTCAATAGGGGTTCCTTACATGTTTGGCATGTACCCTAAAATGGTATTTGGCATGCAAGCATTGCCCTACCATCTTATATTATAGTTTTGGTATTCACCACCTGCATTGCCAAATCCCAAACTTTGCAAAATGTGTCCTTGCTTGTTTTTACAGTGTATCAAAATATGATTACTTTTGTAAATCATCAAATACATATATGACTATAGACTAACTTACTTTTAATGTTTTGCTTACTTTAATACCATTGTTGCTCTCATGGGGATGGCAACGGGGCGGGACGGGATGAGTTTCGCTATTCATATCCATTTTTGCATAAAAAATTCATCATCATCCTCATATCTAAACCCAACGGGTATCAAACTTTTGTCTCATTCCTATCCCCATCGGGTAACGGGTATAATCTCGTACCCATACCCGTACTAACTACTTCAATATTAATTTTTATAAAAGATCAAAATTACGGTAAAGAAAACATAATATTATCAAATATTCAATATTAGGATGATGATTGTTTCTTCCATATCAAATACTTTGAAATAAATTATAATTGTCTACATTTTAGATTAGAATACCAAATAAAATTTCATGAGAACCAAAACATTTATTAAATTTGCAAACTACAACAT
>Ga0099822_1011465_pt1 | contig 10798 bp, 9 predicted proteins | sample CowpeawhiteBW_FD_76839 | JGI IMG/M metagenome (GOLD analysis project Ga0099822, IMG submission 76839) | Root nodule microbial communities of legume samples collected from California USA - Cow pea white BW | ecosystem: Host-associated > Plants > Roots > Nodule | place: USA: California | collected... | reverse complement strand
TTATATTCATTTAGTTCTTCAAGTGCATGGATTGTTTTGATACATATGATTGATGAACTGTAATTACTGATGCAGGTTATTGGATTTGAAGATTTGGTATAAGAGAGGGCATTGAAGAGTGACTTGCTCTTCATTTCTAACCTAAGCATAAGACAAAAGGGCTAGAGTAGAGGTGTTGTGTGAAGCCACATTGCTTATTCGAGAAGCGGTTCCAAAGGAACACATATGGAGCCACATTTGCAATTAGGAACATATCAGTAGAAATTTAGAAAATGTATTATAATAATGTGTAAGATCTTTTTTTGCCTTTTGTTTTCAATATGCAAACTTTTGGAAGGTGTTCCATAATATTAATTTCTTTGATATGAATTATGAATGAAAGTATTAATGATCAAAATGTTATCTATGTGATTTTTTTATTTTTTTGAAAAGTAGGTTATATAATATAATGACGTAATTAATCTCAAAATTAATTGTAATTAATTAAACTGGTGACATTTAAAAATGTCATAATAAAATGATAATAGTGTCAGTTTAAAGTGTCGTTTTTCATATTATATTTGTCATCCAGTAAGAATATTACGTCAGTTTTAACTGACCCTTTTTGCCTCTTTAAACTGCCACTTTATATGTTATATAAAATGACGGTTGTTGCGACGGTTCATCTATAAGCGCCATATTATACTTTGTAACGGCAAGAATTACGACATTTCAGGAAACCATCACTCAAGTAAATAACGACAGTTAAAAATGACGTAAATTACAAAAATAAACGTCGGTATTTACAGGTTTTTTTGTAGTGATAGTAGATTGATTGACCAAGAGTGTCCATTTCTTGGCGATGAACTTGAGGATGTCCATGGCCAAGTTGGCCCAACTGTATATTAAAGAGATAGTGAGGCTTCATGGGGTGCCTTCGAGCATAGTTTCCGACAAAGATCCACGATTCACGTCTCAATTTTGGCAGACACTACAGGGAGCGATGGGTAGCAAGCTCACCATGAGTTCAGCTTATCACCCTCAGACCGATGGCCAATCTGAGAGGACGATCAAGTCATTAGAGGATTTGTTGAGGACATGCATATTGGATCACCTGGGAGCATGGGACGAAGTATTGCCTTTGATAGAGTTTACCTACAACAACAGTTTTCATGCGAGCATTGGCATGGCGCCGTACGAGGCTCTTTATGGCAGGAGGTGTAGGACTCCTCTTTGTTGGTATCAGGATGGAGAGGCAGTGTTGGTTGGGCCAAAATTGTTAGAGCAGACCACCGAGAAGGTCAGGATGGTGAGGGATAGGATGCAGGCTTCTCAGAGTAGGCAGAAGGCCTATGCAGACCGTAGGAGAAGGTCCTTGGAGTTCGCAGCTGGCGATCATGTGTTCTTGAGGGTGACCCGAACCACTGGTGTGGGAAGGGCTCTCCGCTCAAGGAAACTTTTTCCTAAATTCCTTGGCCCCTATCAGATCACGAGAAGGATTGGACTGGTGGCTTATGATATATCTTTACCTCCGTAATTGGCGAACCTTCATCCAGTGTTCCATGTGTCACAGCTGAGGAAGTATGTATTTGATCCGGCCCACGTGTTGGAAGTTGAGGATATACAGATAGGGAAGACCTCACAGTGGAAGTACCACCCATAGCTCTTGAGGATAGCAAGGTTGAGGAACGTCGAGGAAAGACCGTTAGTCTTGTTAAAGTCATTTGGGATCGGAGAACGGGTGACTCGACTTGGGAGTTAGAGGAGGACATGAGAAAATCACATCCACATCTGTTTACCTGGTGAGTCTTGATTTTCGAGGTCGAAAATTTTCTTGTTGGGGAGAATGTAAGGCCCATTAATTGTGACTTATTATTTTCTGCCCTAAAGTAAAGGGCTGCCCCTTGTGTTTGGGCCTAAAGCTGGCCCAACTGATAAAACTTGCTTCAGTTACCCTAATGCCTCCATTTTCCTTGCATTCACAAAACCTTCAGCCGTTTCCCTAACTGGTACGCTAGAACTCTGCTAGGGTTTGTTCCCGTCTCGAACCAGTCTGTCCCAAGAGCTCAAGTAGAGATTTCTACTCCACATAAGTGACTCTAAACCTACTGTACTTACTTTCTAAAGCTTTACATTCGTATTCCACCGATTAAAGTTCAAAAATAATCGTGTCTTCCGCTGTTCCGCCAGTTCTGCAAGTTCATCTTTCAAGCTGTTATGCTCCAAGGTCCCAGTCGAAGTTCTGTTAGCCCTTTTCCAGGTACGGGAAGTTAGGGTTTCTAGTTTCCAGTCGTTTTGGTCTGTGTTTGAGTTGGTTGCTGATTGTATGGTTTAATCCTCCGTTTTGGTGCGTGAGAATACTTTGTATGTTTGGTTGGTCTGAAAAACATGGTTGCTGACAGTGGCGAGACCTGTTAATCTCGCCCAAGCGAGCCAGTCTCGCCTAGGCGAGACAAACGGGGATTTGCCCGAACCAGTTTGCGCGAGAGGTCGCCCAGGCGACTCGTTCAAATTTTTGAACGAGCGAGCATCTCGCCCAGGCGAGAGGGGTCTCGCCTAAGGCGAGAGGGGTCTCGCCTAAGGCGAGAGGGGTCTCGCCTAAGTGAGATCCAGCATTGCTTCCTGATGCTCTTTTCGAGCCCTCGCCTGAGCGAGACCCTTCAGCCTGAGCGAGGGATTGGGCGAGACAGGGTGGTGTTTGGTTGTGTGTTGCTCTCTTATGATTGGAATTGTTTGGGTATGACTGCCATTATGAGATACATGTATATATATGTATGGATATATGCCTAATGGATTGTTATATGTGTGACATGATTCATAAATGATGAATGATGGGTGTTGTGGGAACTTGACATGAGAAATGGATGAGTGGTTTGGAACTAAAGGAACATGGTGTTGATATGAGATGAGACCCTAGACTCATGGGGTGGTGATGATCAGAGGTATGGATTCGAAATGTAATGCATATGAGAAATTAATCTCAGGGGTTGGTATGGAATTATAAATATGATTTAATGTTCTTTTATTATTGATTTATGCATGTTGGGTCCGTGTTAGTGCGTAAGTCCTTGGGGATCTCTAAGTGAGATTCCCAAGGCCGCGCTTCAGTGGTCGGGACGTAATTCCATGGCCCCTGTTAGTGGGTGTCCATGGTGGTGCCCCATCGGTATAACTAGGTAAGGATTCAAGGTAAGGTTGCATCCTAACACTCTAAGGGGTCAGTTAGTCTCACCTAGAGCAGACTGACTCCTGTGGTGAGAGTAGCAGGAGGCCTGAAATTCACTAAGGGCTAACATTGTGGTGAGGGAAAATTGATCCATCGTAACACTTGTAACACATAGCTCGGGGGTGAGCAGAGGTATCCACCACAAGTGCAAGCATCCGCTGAATCCGACCAGGTTATACGTATCCGGATGAGTCGAGTCGTAGTGTATTGAATGAAGAGTCATGACATGCTTGGTTGTTGTATGGGTATGGGATGGTGAAAATATAATTGATTGTATGATGAATATGTTATTGGCTCTAGCTTACCCGTTTTGTTGTATGATTGTATTGTGTGTGGCTGATCTTTCTTGCAATGATCATCAATTTGATTTATGGGAACAGATGGGCGAGGTTCTCGTGGCCAACGGTGATTCCGCTACTTAGCCATCTGGGCTGGAGTTACTTTCTTCATGTTTTCTTTAGGACTACGGCCATGTATCGCTTTATGCATTTCTACCCTACACTCTTTGTTAGACTTGTATTTGGTTTTCCTTTGGCATCGTGGTGTGCCCGATTTGTAAGGGTTATGTTAAGGACCCCAAGTCTTCACTACATTGTTATCTTTGTGTGACGTTTCCGTTAATTTCGCACTTTAAATTAAATGGGACGTTACAATAACAGATGACGTATTCATTTATTCTAATTTTATTAATTAGTGTTATTTATCTTAATTTTATAAAAAAAAAAGTAAACTAGTCATTTATCTTATTTTTTCTATTTTTTATTATAAAATTTCAAATAATCTATCTTCTCAATTAGTCAATCCGATATTATAATTAATTGGATTGGATTATAAAGGAATCAAAACTGAGTGGAACTTTGTCTATTTACACCCTTAGCTAACTTGAGTTCAATTAACATTAACATAGATGCATACAAAACATAACTGTGTCTCCTATGAATGACAACCCTTATCTATCACATGATTTAAATATTTTGATTGAAGTATATTTATTTGTAATTTTCTATGTTTCGATTTTGGTTGAGTTGACAACAATCCCTATCCTATTGGTTCAGAATTAACTTTTATCCTTGAGAAAGTGTGACTTGCATTATGCCGTAACCTACCTTTTTTATATTAGAATTGGTCATATTTTACGTTACTACAACCGCTTTTCATTTTGTTCTTATTTCAAATGATTTAATTTTGAGCCAACAGAACATAAGAAAAACATCTGCCATTAAACATCCAAAATTGAATAACCTCAATTTAGAAACAGGTTTTGGCCTCTTAATGAACGACCATGTCTAGCAGATAAAAACTAGCATCTCCTATGTTATATGCATAATATAGAGTAAATAAAGAGAATTCAACCAGGAAAAATCAGAAAGGAAGGGACCAGTATCTTGAATTGTGAGAGAAGCCAAAGAGCAATCCGCGTGCATCAACCCACACGAACTACAAAAGTTGGAAATCATTAACTTATTGGAAACGCTCTGATAAGCACTGCAGCTTCAATAAGACTTTCTTGCATCAATCCCTTTCTCCTCAATATGTTTTAACACGAAAAATAATGTTATAACTAAACCGAATTTTAAATCTGAGCAGAAGCAACTATTCATTTGTAAGCAGCTTTCACTGCTTTTTGGGCAGCGTCATCTAAATCTTCAGCCGTTATTAATGCCATACCACTTTCCTGTTGAACAATTGATAATAAAAAACATATTAAGCAACTCTTCTCAACAACACTTTTCATTATATGATAATTAATAAATCTAACATTTACCTTCAAAATTCTTTTTCCTTGATCAACATTGGTGCCTTCCAGACGAACAATTACTGGTACTTTCAATGCAACCTTGAGAAAAATAGCAGGAAAAGTTAATATATCAGGATAAAATTGGTATTATGTTCAATCCCAATTTTTTTTCAAATAAAAGGATCGAGAACAATGATAGTAGTTCTTTATGTCAAATTTTATTTCAAAAATTCAAATATCCACAATTTACATCAACATCGTAGACAAAAATTGAAATGTTAATAGACGTCAAATATAAAGAATTTACATTTTCTTGGCTTCACCTTGGTCTCTCAATATCAAAAAGATCCAAATAAAACTCTAAATTGCTAACGAGGATAAGATTAAAAACTTAATCTGAACAGATAAATAATCCTCTTCGTTCTCATCAATATGGTAGCACAGAGGAGTAACAAAATTTGACTAAGTTTTTTGTTTTTTTTTTTTTCTTTGTTTCTGGAGAGAGGGAGAGGGAGATGGGTGGATATAGTCATAACTTTACTAACCTCTTTTGCAGCATTCACTATTCCACTTGCTATAACATCACACTTCATTATACCACCAAAAATATTAACCAAAATTGCCTTCACTTTGTCATCAGCAGTCAATATTTTAAATGCCTCAATCACCTGAATTACATAATTGCATTAAATATGAACAAAAAATCATAAGATGGAGATTATTCGTGTTAAACTATGTTTTTTAATTGTCTTTTTGGAGTAAAGTCTAGGTTAATGCATCAACCGATTACAAAATTGATTTAATAAAGGACACAAGAACAATGATGTTGCTGATCATAATGGTTAATAGTAATACCAACTTCGAGACCTTACCTGACCTTCAGAGGCATTCCCACCCACATCCAGAAAATTGGCAGGAGTACCCCCATGCAATTTAATTATATCCATTGTTGCCATTGCCAAACCGGCTCCATTCACCATGCAGCCAATTTCTCCATCTAAACCAATATAATTTAAGTCTGCCTTTGCAGCAGCCACCTGTTCAAAGATAAAAGCCACAATGTTACACGCAATAAAGAAAGTAGATTCAGGGATATAAGGGCTTAATAATACGCCATAAATAGATTGTGTGAAACTCGCTTTGCCACATAGAATCATTGTTAGGAAGAAAAAAGAACTACCTACTGCAAATACCATGAAGACTACCATTGTAGAAAGATAATAAAATAAGCATTCATATTTTCCCTTCATGATAATAGGTAAGGAATGATGTGTACATATACCGTAAAAGGTGCCAACAATTGAATAATGACCCTACAGGTGTCATCATTTGGCTTTAGTGAATTTAAATAAAAACTAAATAATATTAAAACAACAACCCAATATCCTGATGTCCATCCAATAAATTCCTTAAACCATTTAGGTTTTATGGCATTTATGAGCCTTCCTAAACCATCCTAACATTCTCACTGTCTTACCATAAGTATATCATAAACTTAAGCTCCACATACATATGCGTATGTTGAACAGCTAAACTGGGTTTCTTAACATGAACCCACCCAATATATATGGCCAGGCCAACTTTTTGACACAGGCCAAGCCCAACTAATAACCTGGCCAACCTATATCGACAAAAACATAAAAAGTTGAATATTAAGCATGTTGATATTGCATATGTCTTAAAATTTAGAAGTAGGAAAGTAGAGCTAAGGAATGTTACACAATATACATATATTATCATGTTTTGTAAAAGGTATTATTTAAGCCGAGAACTTTCTTATTTATCACTAATTACAAAAAACGCTTCCTATGGCATCATGCCAAGTCGAGCTTACTTAAAATATGTTTTGGATCTAACCCAAAAACACACTATACCTAATTCTTAGAAACCAAGGCATTTCAATTAAATCTCAGCTGGTTTGAATCCCCCAGGGCCCAAGTGACAAAGATGAAGTGGATTTGGGCAATAAATCCTCCATCACCATGTAAGGTAAAACACAAACAAAATAGGAAGTAAACCTCTCGAGGGTCCTCTTGTGTTGTATCACGGAGAGCAAATATCTCTTTTTGACGATATGCAGCATTATCGTCAAAATTCAACTTAGCATCAGCAGCCACCAATTGATTATCCGCTGTCTCTGCTATGGGATTGATCTGTTCAAAATAATCATTTTTTTAAGAGACGTCTTCGTAAAATAAATATGTATAAAATCACACAACTAAAACTTGCTTATGCTTACTTCCAAGAGAGTGCAGTCACAATCAACAAAAAGTTTATACAAATTCTTTACTTGTTCGATTGACTTATTTCTATCAGCTCCTTTGGGAGCCAGACCATCAACAACCTTTGCAGCACCTTCATCAGTAATTCCTTCAAAAACATCGACAGGTACCTACTAGGAAGAAAGAGTGCATCAGGTGCGTGCTGCAAAGAAGACTGCTCAGGCAAAAACTCAAATCATCACAAGAAAAACCATGGATAACAAACCTTTATAATCATGTCAGGAAATTTCTCTGCAAGGTCTTCAATGCTGGTTCCTCCTTTGCTACAAGCAATTATAATCTACAAAAGAAAAAACATAAAAAGAAAATAATTACAATAAGTAATAATATAACAGTTTATTGGATATAAGAATTTAACTTTGTATATAATGCAAATCAAAGATAACATATCGAAATAGGAAACGTACTGGACCAGCAGTTGTTCGATCCAGAGTTATAGCAAAGTACATCTCATTTACAAGAGAAAGCTTTTCACACAAGTAAACCTGTGGAACATGGAAAAAATGTGCAGTTAAACAAACAACCCCCTTTCCGTGAATATTTTATATATAAATGAATTGAGTGGTACACAATAAAACAAAAATAGCCACGGCCGTTGTGCATCCAGTTTTTAGAATAAAGACACTATGAGCATTACACAACGTATTTGAATATCCAATTTGGCATTACTAGCAGGAAATTTACTTTCAATATCAATAAAACAGGTTAGGAATCAAATGGAATAAGTGGCTAGCACAGTCAGTTATTAATTAATAGCTTAAGTAACATTTGATAGAAATCTTTTGAAAGAAAGCATGTTCAGTTAACCAATCCAAGGACTAAAAGTCACACAGGTTCATCAGTTCAACTGCCAGACAACACCAGTTCACATATTGAAATCAACCTACATAAAACCGGACTATAAATATGAAGTAACTGAAGTAATGATAGGAAGCAAGCACCAAATTATCTCAGAACACATACTACAGAAAATGAACCCGATGGGACCTCAAAAGAGGTTGGAAATCTTTTCCATAAAGAAAAGAACAAAACTACTAAAGCGTAATACATCTGTGAAGGTTTATATCATTGCATTGCCAGACCAAATGTTCAATTTCTAGAAACGGAAATTCCTAGCATATAGGCAGAAACTGAAAATGCTAGCATATTTGCACCGAGAATGGTTGAATAATTTCAAACCTTGCTAACTATTTTGCCCTGAGGACCAGTTTGTTTGGTAACTAGTATCTGTCCAAGCATCTTCCCTGAAATAATAATAATAATAATGACAATGACAGCAATGAAATTATAATAGTACTAAGAAAAAATATCACTTAAATCGCATTATAGAGTAGCATATGAGCACGTTATGTCACAGGTGATAGTTTAGTATTGAAGGCCAGAAGAGCATAAAATGAGAACAAGGAAATTGCAATTAGAGGAATAACATGCATTACCAGCCAAGTCTTCAACCTGCTCAGTCTTAACAATGTGCACTCCTCCCTGAAGGCCGCTTTTGAAAGTTCCCAAGCCTCTTCCACCAGCTAAAATTTGACTCTTAACCACCAACTGCACAATCATCCCATTTACACTGTTCGTCATCATAGTCATATGCAATCTATCCCAAGCCAAGACATTATATAACGTTTCCAGATGGAAAACATGCAGAAATAAGGTTTCTATTTTTATTAAGGGAATTAATAGAAACACATAGCACTTTGCAATTCTAAAAAATACAGTTGTTAGTATTTTCTGAGAGCATCAAGTTACGACATGGATTACCTCTTTTTCATTAGGAAAAAAGTCCTTAATGGCCTTTCTGACCTCTTCAACAGAGGAAACAGCCACCCCCCTGGGAACGTTCACACCGTGTTTGCTCATCAACTCAGCGCCCTAGTTTTACGGAAATTCAATTGTCGTTAAAAGCGATGCTCGGTTAATCAATAAATCAAAGAGCTCCGACAAAAAAACATCCAAAATTTCACAAATTATATATCGAAGGTACTCCAGATTCATTATCCATAGAAACTATAACGCATCATTTCTTGAGAACAGATCCCGAGAGAGGCATCTCTGGGATCAGATTCCGAATTGATTTGTAAATCGTAATAATATCGATAACGGTGAGGTAGGAAAAGAGAAATAGACCTGGTACTCGTGGATGTTGAGGCGGCGGAGTTGGTGGTGCTGCCATTTTCCAGCGACGGAGAGAGAGCGAGAGACGAGCTTGTTGAGCAATCCCCTCACCATTGTTGTTGCGGATTTGGAGATCGGAGAGTGGCACGATCAAATGGAATTCGATTCGTTTGAACAGTGAGAAAACCTCTACCTCTTATGCTCCCTTCAACGTTCAAACGCTGCGCAGTCTGTGGCAGACACCAAGACCCTAGCAATTTTTTTGTTTAATAAAATAAAGGAAAAACAGAATCTCCAAATACGTATAAACCTGTTGTTTTTCTTTTATTTAATAATAATGTATAGCATAGAAGAAATACAGTAGTATAATATATCTATTCTATTCTATATGATTGAGAAAAACTAATATTATTTACTAGTATTATTATCTATACAATTTCACTCTTTATCAAATTAAAATGTTTTATTGTTTAATAAAATATATAACAATACAGTATAATTGTTTAACTAAAAGCAGTTAAATAATTATTCAAGTTCTACTTTTATAAATTATTTATTTTTAAATTTAAAAATTATATTATTTTAATATAATAAAAATATAGACAGAAAGTTAATGGAATACATCTATGTTTATAATGGTCATAAGAATACTATGGATTTTACCATAAATTACGCCACATTTTTGTAAATAAAAACAAAAATAGTGGAAACATATACGTGGTCGGTCTATACATAATTTAAAGGCTTAAATACCTTTTTGTCCTCATTTTCGTAATGTTTGTTGCGAATGGTTCTCATATTGACAGAATATTTAAAATGGTCCTTATTTTGACAGAATGTTTAAAATGGTCCTCATTTTGACAGAATGTTTAAAATGGTCCTTATTTTTACCGAATATTTAAAATGATTTTCATTTTCACAATTCGTGTTTTATTTGGTCATTTTCTGTAACGTCGTTTAAATCATTAACAGAGCATTGTACAGGTGGCATGATTTGTATTAGGGTGTGTTACGTGTACTGTACAGGTGTGGTATTAGATATTTGGGAATAAATAAGTGAGCTAGAGTTTTGGTAAGGAATGTTTGGGCAGTTGGTGAGTTTTGGCAATCTTGTTCCTCCATTCTCAATTGGTGTTGTTGCTGCAATTTTCTTCTCCTTGCAATCCCATTATATAGGTATGTTACGGTCCCAAATTTCTTCCTTTACCTCTGGTTGGAATCGTTGGAGGCAACCGTGTTGTATCACTTCGTGCACTGTTGGTGGTTCAACGAGAAATGGATTAACCCGATTTGTAGCTGCGGAAAGATGTCAGCTTTGAGGATGGCAAGAACTCTAAAGAATATTGGTAGAAAATTTTGGGTACAATCTGTTTTTATTTTTGTGTTAATAATAAATTGATTTTAATTTTTGGTTTATTGATTTACAGAGTGGTGGTTCCAATAATGTGGGCTGCAACT
>Ga0099822_1011462_pt1 | contig 10801 bp, 6 predicted proteins | sample CowpeawhiteBW_FD_76839 | JGI IMG/M metagenome (GOLD analysis project Ga0099822, IMG submission 76839) | Root nodule microbial communities of legume samples collected from California USA - Cow pea white BW | ecosystem: Host-associated > Plants > Roots > Nodule | place: USA: California | collected... | reverse complement strand
TTGGCTGAGATGGAAGTCGCCCTCCATTGAAAGGCCTTACCGTGTTCCCCTGAGGCTGCCATTGTTGGCTGTGATGTGCTTCATACCCTCTGGTTTTCTGGTTTTCATAATGGTTATTGCTACCAAAACTGTTTATTTGGTGAGTGGTGTCATGACTGTTGCTGGAATTGGGTTTTTCTTGTTCATAAATCTCTGCAAGACAATGAAGTGGGTAGAGTTCAGCGTGGAGGAACAGAAACAAATCCCATCTGAAAGGCTTGCGCTGTGATGGAATCCAAATTTGAAAGTGTAATTGTTAACGATGCACGGATACGGTAACTATTTATTTTGATATGTTTATTTTAAAAAGTACAATTATATTTTAACTATTAAATTTTGACAACTTTTTCTTACACAAGATGAGGTAAAATATGAGGTGACATCTTCTAAATGGTTTTGAAATATTAAGAATGAAAAAATGAAAAATCACTTAAAAAAATGAGAACTACAGTTGTAAGATAAAATTGTCAAAATTTAGTAGTCAAAAAATTATTTTTCTTTTAAAAGTAAGGTATATGATAAGTAATATATATATATATATATATATATATATTAATGTTTATAAAATATGGTAAATGTATAATTGACGTTGTATGAATCTAAAATAAATTATATGTAATAAATATTCTCAACATAAAATATCATGAATTATTGTGATCATAAAAGTATTACTACTTTATAGATTAAATATTTCATTAATAAATATTGGTAAAGTATCTTAAGATATTAGACATGAACATATGTCAGACATATGTCAGACACATATACGTGATCCAAATTGAAGTAACGCTACATCATAATTAATAACTAATCCTCCTCCAGTTAAAACTCATAAAAACTCTTTTAACTCAAATTCGATTGACCAATGGATCATAGTGGTATTGTTGCAGAATCACACATTTCAATCAATTGAAAACAGAAATAAGAGATTAATTTGTTCTTGCAATGTGATTCAACAAATTGAAATATAAAACTAATCAATTGGTATTATGAGAAATTATGCAGAAATGGGAAAAGCACCAAACTCACTCAAAAAATATGCTTTATCAAACAAGATTTGTTCCAATCAATATATCCAATTTATTTGTATTACCAAATTATGTTAAAACACATGCATACCTTACGAATATTGATTTAATGAGTTTTCTTGAGATTTAAATGATAAACAAGATAAGAGAGAAGGATCACACATTGATTTTTACACTGGTCCACTCAATAACTGAGCTACATCTAGTTTATCAAGGCAATCTGAACCTGATCATATACTATATCAAAAATTTTACAAAATCACTCAAAGATTACACTTTTGAATAAAGCAAAACACCAAGATTCTTGAATCCCACAAGAATCTTATCCTCTACACTACAAGAATCCCACTTGCAAACCTGGAATCACACCAGGAACAACACAGAAGCACAAGAACAACCAAACCTGGGTGGAGGCTCTTTGTAGCCAACTAAAGACATTCTTCAATGCTCCAAACCAAGCAAAAACTTGCTCCAAGATTCAAAGATCTTCAATCACCAGTTGCACACTATGTTATCCAAAGAGGGAGTATTTTCCAAATTTATACCACTATTTATGGTTCAAAAATCTCAAGTGTTACTCCACTCTCTGAAAAACCAGCTTATATAGTTTGGTCATAAGTTAATTCAATAGGTTGATTTATTCATACAATTCAGTTGATTTCACTTGACTTAAGTGAAATCAATCGATTGAATAAAAATTCAACTAATTGAATACATTCATAACATAATTATATGCAGCAAGCCTTTTAATCTATTAAAAACCTTTTTAACATGTTGAAAAGGACAAACACAAGACAAAATACATTTATCACATGTCATATAGTCTACGAATATAATACAATCTTCAAGCTTTGATATCTTCATGATAACTCCAGATGCAACATATCACAAATTTGATCAACAACGAATCTTCATCAGTTCTTCATCAACCACACATGATCCTATGTACTTGCTTCATCAAATCCATATACCAAGATCACTTATGCTAACAATCTCCCCTTAACTATAGAATAGACTAAGGTTGAATTTTTGACCCACTATTCTTTAGGTTGGCCTTTGAGCGACCTATTCGCCTTTGAGTGCTAGATCAGATCGTAAACGATCATAATTAGAGTTCCAAAAGTTCAAAAAATATTTATGAATGTAGGTATCAAGCTAAATAATGTAATTAAGAGTCGGAAAAAAATTTGAATAAAGAGAAATCTATAGAAAAAATTAATGATTTGATTAAGATGGTTGATTTATTTAATTTAATTAATTTGAATTATGAAATATGAAAAAAAAATTATAATTTAAGTTATTGTTGTATTTATTTAATTATTTTACTTAGTTATATTATGTAAAATATATGTGTTTATAAATTTGTGGTGTGTGCACTAAGTTTGAAAGTATGTGGCTTAGTGGTTGATTTGTTTTGTGGCTGGGGTCGCGGCCTCGAGTCTTGGCTGGCCAATTATTGGTGCATTTATTTAGGCTTTTTTCTCTCTCCTGATTAATTTGGCCAATTTTCATTCTCTTTTGTGCTTTATTTTTTTTTACGTTGCTGCTGCCATGCATTAATTTTGAGAATATTAACAGAATTATTTTAAACTATAAAGGATAGGTTCAAATGAAACCGTAGGTTATATGTTATATGTGGGCTTAAATACCTCTTTCGTTCTCATTTTCGCAGTAAGTGTTGCGGATGGTTCTTATTTTGACATAATGTTTAAAATGATCTCCATTTTTATCGAATGTTTACAATGATATTCATTTTCACAATTCGTGTTAAATCAGTAACAGAGCACCGTTTGTATTATGTTGCATTGGGCAGATGGCTAATTAACGTTAACCTTTCAATTTGGAGGAAATTTTGTAATTAGAGCTTGAATTGGATTGCACTCGCGCTCTTCATAGTTGGAGGCGATTTCTTCATCTTCGTCTTTCTTGAGTTCAAATTTGCAGAGGAAGCAGCTAATCTTTGCCATTTCATCATTGTATTGGAGTCGCGCTCTTCATTTCAATCTTCTAGTTAATCATCATCAACGAGGTAAATGGGTTTAGGGTTTTCTGGATTGTGTTTGCTCATGGGTTAGGGTTTTCGTAATTCTATTTTGAGTTTGTTTGTGCTTGGATTATTGTGATGTTCTGCATGGTTTCTAAATTACCACACATGTACAGTACACGTAACACAAACAGTGTCACTGTACAGAAAAGAACCAAATAAAACACGAATTGCGAAAATGAGGACTATTTTAAACATTCGGTAAAAATGAGGACCATTTTAAAACAAACACTACGAAAATGATGACCAAAAAGATATTTAAACCTTATATGTGTGTTTTAGTGCTTTAGGGAGAGGGAGGAGAAAACGGCGAAACAATGGGTGGAGAGAACCTGTGGAGAGTGAAGGGAGAGGGGAGAAATGCGTATAGAGAGGAACGCGTGGTGGAAGAACCAATCAGCTTAACCTTGTTTTCGATTCTTTATCTGTTGTTGATTGATGAATGGAGTTTGCATATGCATGTGGTATAGAAGAATGATGAGTGTTGTTTTGTTTTGGTTGATTCATTTGCTGCCATTTGTTTCTTGCATCATGTATATAATTATCCCTTCTGTTTCCTTGGAGGCATGAATCCTGGACATAGCTAGGAGGCATAGATAATGGTGTGTGCATTGCTAACGAAAGTGGTGATTTTTGGGGAAGAAACTCATAGGTTGAGTGCCGTTTTTCTTGTATACAGATATGGGGTATGAAAAGGAGTCCATGTACTTTGTTTCTGTAATATTTTATAGCACATGTTTGGGGGATCAATAGGAACCAGGGGCTACATGAAATGGTATTGTTCTTGTTCATACTTTTACGATGCAGTGCTTCCCGTGTTAGGTTCTTGGTAATGCGGGAGGAGTCACGTTGTGACTGGTTGTCTGGTTTCGTTTCCGTGTCGTAGGGTCCTGGGGTACCATTCTTTCTTTTCAATGTTACGTATTTCTATTCTTTCACATTGTATTTTGGTGCCTTTATGATTTGGAAAATGAGGTTTTGACAAATTTTTTTAATAAAGTTGACAAACTTTCTATAAATAAAATAAAAGTAGATTAAATTTTTATTTTTTAATAAAAAAAGTAATAAAAATAGTATTTTTTTATTTCATTTAGTAGTTTGTCCATGTTAAAAAAAAACTTTGTTAATGTATTATTTTTCTTATAATTTTTTATTACATGTGTTTGTCCGAGAAAGGTAATATCTATTTTTTTATTGTGGCACCGTATTTGGTATGGTGCAGTTATAGCCTTTCGGTAATATTTTTGAACAGTAAATCTACTAAAAAATCAAAACTTTAAAGTGATAGATCATTTAATTTGATGTGTCCATTTAATGTTTATTTTGTCAAAAATATTTTTTGATAAACAAATTTTTAACAAAGTTAATAAATTTATTAAATAGAATATTTTTTTATTTTTGTATGGAAGTTATAAAAATAAAATAATAAAATTTTAAGATTTTTATACCAAAATGTCAAATAAAACATTTTGAAAGTATCATTTCTCTTATTTATTTTTCCTCTCCACTCTTGTAGCAGTTGTTTACGTAAGATGCATGGTTCATGCTCTTTGTTTTGTTGGTTGGTGTAATGCTATGGACCCACGTAGAATTGTTCTCCTTCTTTTATTTTAGGTGCAGACCACGTATTTTAGCTTTATCTTTCTATTGGTGTATCTTATGGCTTGATGGGACGTTTGCTTTTGCTTTTGGGTGGATGTGTGGCATCCTTACATGTCTCTCATTGGTTGATGGTTTCATGGTGCATTAAATATTGGTATATGTATATGTTAAAATGATATGAATTGTCTTAGCTTTTGGGTTTTGGTTTTATTTAAATGAAGTTGTCTAGTGCACATAGAATTATGGGTGTCTTGTTTTTTTTTTATCACGTTGGTGGAAAGAAGGATGTCGCTTAGTGTTTGATGGGAGATACCTCTATATTATTGTATTGACTCGAAACATCGAGAATGAGAGTATGATTGTGATTATAGTTAAGTATTGAATTTGAATACGATGTTTAGTATTATTTATCTTAATAAATTTTGTTTATATATTATTATTTATGATTATCTTATCTTTATTTGTTTATTTATGTTTATTGTATGTGTAATGGTTGTATAATGTGTGTATTATACGGAAGCAAATAGTGTGTAGATTGATGAGAGGATAGGATGAACTTGAAATTTTTATTAATTTTCATTAAGTTGTTAAAATTAAATATTAAAGAAGTGTAATTTATTTTAATTGTCGTTGACATTTGAAAAGTTTTTTTACAATTGATGTTTTGAGCTACGATATTTAATAAATTAAATTTTAAGTTTTTACTTAAGTACGTTTTGTCGATAATCATTTTTGCTAAAAGTGTTCATTTTATAACTTTCTATGGCATCCCAAATTGGGGTGTTACATATAACACTTGTATTCGCTTGTAGATTCGAACTCAAACTCAAGTAAGATTTTGCCAGGTGTTAGACAATTATATTGCGAGCAATAACCATAAATGCCATCCACCTGTAAGCTGAACTCAGACATTGGTATTCATGCGTCATCTTCACCAATTTGGTCAAGTAATTTTCTACTCCAACTTAAACATTACAAACCTCTTCTATTGGAAATGCAACCCCACCTACACTAGGTTGGGACTAATGCAAGGGATCATGGACTCTACATGATACTTTCTATTTTGGTAAAGAGTTGAGAGTCTTAAACCAAAGACGAAAGATACAAGAAACTCTCTTGACTCAAAGTAAATAACACTAAGGCCAAAATAGTTATGTCATTTGGTGGCCGTAGGAGTTAACCTTTTATTTATAAGCAAAAATCGTCTATTCACCAAGATATTAGAAAATATTTTAGTTATAAAGGATAATAACAAAAATATAAAAATTACAAAGATAATAATCACATATCGGATCTATGTTATAACAATATCTGGTAAAGTTTAAACTAAATATAGGATAGACTTAGGCCCAATTCCCTGACCCATAAACTTTAGGTAGCCTTTTGAAAGTTTAATATCCATCTTCGAGTATCGGGTGAGGCCCAGCCTTGAGCTGAAAGTGTCTGAGTTGTAAAGACTAATGATGTATTTGGATAGAGCATTTTAATGAAGCAATTCATTTTTTTGAAGAATTTAGATTTCTTTGTGATGAAATCCTTTGTTTGGATAGAAAAACTAAAATGCATTTAAAATGCAAGTATTTATTGGAAGTATTTCAATTAGCTAAATTAGAAGAAATTGAAATATCCTCAAAATAGGTGGAATTTGAAATTCTTCTCACTCAACCTAACACTCTAAACATCTCTAATAGAGTTGTCAATTTGGCCTAGTCCATAGGTGGGTCGACAAGCCAAGATGACGACTAAACGAGCCAGACAAGCTGGGTGGACCTGACGACACAAACAGGTCAGGCAAGCTAGACAACCCACACAGACTGGGCGGACTTGACGACCCATACGTATTGAGCTAGCTTGACAACAAAAAACAGGTCGGGCGAGCTCGACGACCCAAACAGGTTGGACATGCCCGATAACTAAGATGGGCCTGACGACCAAAATGATTCGGACAAGCCCGATGACCAAGACGGGCTAGATGACCAAGACGGGTAGGACAAACCCAAAGACCAAGACGGGGCGAACGAGCCCAACGACTAAGATAGGTAGGTCCCGAAGACCAAGACGGACCCGACAACCAAGACAGGTCAAATAGGCCTAATGTCGAAGATTGGCCCGAAAACCAAGATGGATCGGACGTGCCTGACGACCAAGACGGGTCATACAAGCCCAATGACCAAGACCGGTCGGACGGACCCAACGACCAAGATGGGTCGGATGGGCCGGATGACCAGAATAGGTCAGGCAGGCACAACGACCCACACGTGTTGGTCGGGCCCGACAACCAAGACGGGTTGGACAGGCTCGACGACTAAGATGGGTCGAACAGGCCCGACAACAAAAACTGGTCGCGCAGGCCTAACGACCAAAACAGGCCGGGTGGTCCCCGTGATCCAAACATTCTAGGGTGCCTGAAAACACAAACGGGTCGGGCGAGCTCGACGTCCCAAACAGGCCCGATGACCCAAACAGACCAGTCGGGTCGGACAACCCACACAGGTTAGGCGGGATGGGCGACCTGGGAGTGCCAGGCAGGCTCGAAGACATAAATGTGTTAGGTAGGTCCAACGATCCATACGACCCAACTAGCCCAACAACTCTGACATGCTCGACCGAGCCGACAAGCCCGACCAGACTGATGAACTTGACGGGCATGACCAGTCTATATAGGTCGTTGGGCTGGTTACGCCTATCTGGATCGTCGATCTGACCTACCCCGTCGAGGTTTCCCGACCGACTTGGTCCGTATGGGTCGTCAGGTCAGACCAACTCGGCTTGTTAGTTGGGTCAGTCCAACCCATCTGAGTCCTTGAGCCCGTTTTCAAATTTATCACGAATTCAAAATTTAATTAAGCCTTAAATAAATATTGTTAAAATGAAATTTTATCTCATAAGAAATTTAATTGTTTATCCAAACAAGAAATTAAAATGTAAGATATTTTAATTTCGTTATCCAAAAAAAATTATTTAGAAAATGAAGGAATTTAATTGCAAACAATTCAAATACAATGCATTTCAATTTCTTAGCATTGTTCAAATGCTTCACCCAAATACAAAGTAAAAATATCCGCAAAACTCAATCTTAAATACTTCCTTGCCAAACTTTTTCCACTTTATTTTCTTGTAATTAATTCTCTTGTCTTGTATGAATGAACTTTGAATGTATCTACAAAATCAAAGTTAGTGATCTACACATGTACATATATAACTCAAAATATAGTTAAAAAATCAAAAGTTAGTGATATACACATGTACATATATAACTCAAAATATAGTTACAAAATCAAAAGTTAGTGATCCACACAACATGTACATATATATAAATCAAAATACAACTACAAAATCAAACGTAGTAATGCACATAAAATAATATATAGATATATAACTCAATATATATATATATATTATAATATTTATTGAAATAAATTTATTTATATTGTATTTAGACAAATTGTATGCAACCATCATTTATTTAATTTTATATTTAAAGTATTAAGTATAAGCATGAAAACAAAAGTAATAGAAATCGAAACACATCTCCTTATAATATCTATCTAATAATTAAATATTATTAAACAAGTGTAAGAAAAATAGCATAATATAAAAATTGGGTACCTAACCCGACCCAAACTCTAGGTTAGGAGAGGAGATTATATTGTATAAAAGATAAAAATCTTATACTATTTATAAAACAAACAAATTCAAAAGTAATAGCTTGCTTCGTCTTTGTCCTGTTGAAGACTTAGAAAAAAGTTAATAATTAAATTAGAAAAAAGTCAGAACAATTTCATTAAAAAACCTTGGGTTTCATGAAGACCACAATTTATTAATTACATTAAAACAGAAAGTCAGTAATTAAAATATTTTATACTGTAATTTTTTATTAAAATAAAATTATTAAATTTAATTTAATAAAAATATTTTTTTTTACTTTATCTTTTTTCCTCTTGTATTTTTCTTGGCATAGAAGATCAAACTCAATACAAATGAGTATAGTAGTGTAATTTTGAAATAAAACTATATATATATATATATATATATATATATATATATATTTATCGATTACAAGTTCAAATTGATTACAAGTTAGAGAGTTATGTTATTGTAAATCCTCGGCAACAACGTCAAAAAAATTGTTGACAATATGATACAAATCTAATTTATCCAACAAATGCATTTGATTCAATTATAATACAATAAAGTTATATTCACATGAATTTGGTTTGAATAAAACAATAACCTATATATGATCTGTTTAAATTTGTAATGAAACAACAATAAGAGTTGGCAGATTTGAAAGTAAAGATTTGCTTAAGGAATAAAGTAGTTTATACTTATAACAATGTTGAGATTGAACTTGGCTAATTTTCTTCGATAGAAATTTAAAAGCATAGCTCCAACTCCATAAGTGTTGGTCAACTCTTGATATTTCCTTCCTAGGTGGGTTTTATCCTAACTTGAGCCTCTAGGCTGATGGTCAACAATGGAGTTTTCCTTTCTGGAAGGTTTTCCTCTTAAGCTTAGTTGTCAATTTTGGTGCTTTAGATTTCTTTGTAGTGAAGGTTTCTTCTTTGAGGCTTAACGTCAATGTCGCTGCTTAATTGTATGGGGCTTACATTTGAATCTTTACTAAACCACCTCTCGATGCAAATTAATATTTGACACTAACACGTGACATAGACCGACATATGGAAGTAACACTGACAATGACATGTTGCACTAAGAATGCCACATGGCATAATGTTGACTTGACACATAGAAAATTTTGTTTTTAATTAAAAATATTAAAAAATACTAAAAGATTAAAAAAATAATAAAAAAATGAAAAATAAAAATAAAACAAAAGAACCATGAATTGACACATAAAATATATTGTTCTCTTGTTGTTAACTATTTAAACGTCGTTACAAAAAAAAAGATTAAATTAAACAAAATTAATAAAAATTGATACCTGATTAAAAAAAATATGATTGAGTTGAAAAAAATAAACAAAAATAGAGACTAAATTAGTATTTAAACCTTTTATTTTTTTTTAATTTGATCAATACAAATATTATCTATTCCTTCACCTACTATGAAATGTGATTAAATTCTAAAATAGATTAAATATGTAAAAGATGTTTTTTTTAAAAAAAAAAAGAAAGGAAAAAAGAAGAAGAGAGATCATAGATCGAGGGGGTTTAGAAAAGAAAAGAAAAGAACAACAACTATTTATGTTATAATTACTAATCTTCAAAATTTTCATAACATAATACTATTCTTAGTTTGGGTCGACATAAATTAATCTTCATGGATATTTTTATGCTCGATGTACAAAATATTTTATTTAGGAATAAATATGTTTTTTTCCTGAAATATTACATAAAATTGAGAATGGTTTATGGTAACAACTTTGATAACGTTTGATTCTTATATTTTCAAAAACATTGATTTTGGTCTTTATTTTTCAACAATGTTAAAGTTTAAATAGGGGTGACAATTAGGGTCCACCCAGTGGGTCGCCCCACAGTCCCACTTAAAATATGCAGGGTAGGCCTAGAATTTCAACCCGCAAGCCCATTATAGCTCGACCTACATCCACGGCCCGTGCAGGTTGGCCGGCAGCCGGCAACCCGCATAAGGTTACCCTAACTCAACCTAACCTAAGTTAGTAAGTGCTCCTCCATTGCCAGTGTTATTGGACTCCTGCTTTCAAGTTTCAAACATAACATTTCAAGTGTTAGACTTAGGAGTGACAATTAGGGTCTGGCCTAGCGGGACCTTGTGCGGGCTAGGCATAAACAGGCCAAACCAGCCCACATTGTCATCCCTTAATTTAAATGATGTCAACATTTGAGATTTTAACAATGTAGTGACACATGTTGTTTCCTTTATTTTTAAATGAAATATTAAAAAACAACAACACCGCCTAAAAAATAACGTGTTTAAGTTGGGGGTTTTGAGGGGTTTTTGACACTATGAAATTGTTGAAGTTGGAGGGGGGGGGGGGGGGGGGGGGGGGTCTTGCCCGGGTGACCAAAAATCTTGGGGAAATGAAGGGGGGTGCAAGGCATGGGATCGCGGGGAAAAAAAAAGGTTTTTTTTTTTTTGGGGG
>Ga0099822_1011458_pt1 | contig 10802 bp, 5 predicted proteins | sample CowpeawhiteBW_FD_76839 | JGI IMG/M metagenome (GOLD analysis project Ga0099822, IMG submission 76839) | Root nodule microbial communities of legume samples collected from California USA - Cow pea white BW | ecosystem: Host-associated > Plants > Roots > Nodule | place: USA: California | collected... | reverse complement strand
CCAATATACATACATCATCCAAGCATGTTATGACCTTCCAATCAATACACTAAGACTCGACTCAACTCATCCGGATACATATAATCTGGTCGGATTCAGCGGATGCTTGCACTTGTGGTGGATTACCCTGCTCACCCCCGAGCTATGTGTTACAAGTGTTACAATAATTTAATCCCCCACAGACAAGGTTAGCCCTTAATGAGTTTCAGGCCTCCTGTTACTCTCACCACAAGAGTCAGTCTGCTCTAAGTGAGACTAACTGACTCCTTAGAGTGTCAAGATGCAATCCTTACCTTGAATCCTTACCAAATTATATAGATGGGGCACCACCATGAACTCCCACTAACAAGGGCCATTGAATTATGTCCCGACCACTGAAGCACGACCCTGAAATCCCACCTAGAGATTTCAATGAATTACGTACTGACCACACACTATACATATTCAATCAATCGCATAATATTCATCACACACATCAATTTCATATCATCCTTTTGTAACCATCCTTCATTCATATTCCATGTGGAGTCAACAACAACTCCGCCTTCCCAAATCCACAATACAGAATTTTACCTCATGCCAATACCATGTCAAGGTCGTCATTTCTTATCCATGAATCCCTCTATACTTCATATCAACTCCATAACCATCTCATCATTTTAAATCCATGAACCAATCTCATACATACACATCATGCATCTTATGCTTTTAAGCAGACCAAATCACCCAAAATATATAAATCATACAAGAACAGCAGAGGAAGCGGAACCTGATGCACTCTCGCCCAGTCTCTCGCTCATATAGAGGAGTCTCTCTCAGGCGAGAAAGTCTCTCGCTCAAGCGAGCTCCCTTCGCCTAGGCAAGGGCTCGAAAAGAGGAACAGTGGCGTTGTCATGCACTCTCGCTTAGGTGAGACCTCCTCACCTGAGCGAGACGTGCTCTCGCTCAAAGCTGGAGCTCATCGCCTGAGCGACAGCTCGCGCAGGCAAAAAGGGGCGAATGCTGCTAATCTCGCTTAGGCGAGACAGGTTGCTTGGGCGAGAAAGCAGGACCCTCCACTGTTCACGCAAGCACAAATCGAACGTTTCATCAAACCAAGCATACAGTTCACGTTCATAGCAACACAACTACAATCATACATACAACATCACGAAAAATGGCCACAGAACTCATCAATATAACTTAAGGCGCAAACCCTAACTTCCCTTACCTGGAAAAGGGTTAGCAAGGACCTTGACGGCACGACAACGAGCACAATAGCTCTAGAAACGAACTAAAGGGTGGAGCAACGAGTCATCCTAGCTCAACGTAACAGTGGAAGCAAAACCCTAGCAGAGGCTCACAACTGCTCAAGAAGGAGTAGAGAGATCTGTTTTTCTGAAAATGGGATGAAAGAGTGGGGTTAGGTCAGATTAGGGTATTTGGTTCCCTATGGGCCAGCCCTAGGCCCAACTCGCATGGGATGACCCTTTTAATTTAGGGCAAAAAAAAGAATAAAGAATTTAATGGGCTTTACAGAAACTATAAAATTTAGTGTCGAAAATAGTGGCCAGCTTCATATGTGTATTTTCCGGGGGATTACTATGTGTGTCTGTTGTGTTAATGATCAATAATTTGTTGAACTTGAACTACAAATGAATGATCAAGGCTGAATATTGTTAATACAACATAAATCAATGATGTCATGATAAAAAATGCAAATAAATTCAAAGGTAGATCGTAACTCATTCACATATATACAGATGAATCCTCCCTTTTTTAACTCATTTGACTACAATAATAACTTACTTGGACCGCTAATTTACAAAATATGTCAGGAAAGTAAAAATTCTTATGAATGTGTAATAGTCACACTGTATAATTTTAATATTTTATATAGCCCAGTCACTAAAGAGATAAAAGAAAGGAACCATTTTATAAATTATTTAAGGGATTAAATTGAAAATTTTAGAAATTATAAGATTATAATGTACATACAGATAAGGATTAAAAATAGAATTTAGCAAACAATAGAAAAATAGTACTGATAAATATACACGACAAAATGGAAAACCCAATTCTTTTGAAAAAAAAAAAAGCACTTCCCCTCTGAAACCAGCTCCTTCCTTTTCTCCATCTCAATCTTCTTTCCTCCAATTCTCATTCAATCTTCAACCTTTTTCTTAATCAGAGATTGTTGTTAGAAGAATTAAGGACTGTTGGTTAGGGTAAGTTATGTTCATCTCAACTCTAAGAGAGGAAAACCAAATTATTTTATGATTTTCTCTAATTTTTCAGTGTGATGGGAATGTTGTTATTCCTATGAATTTTTTGAATTGTGGTGAACACATCCATGTCTTTGGATCGTTTTTTTAATCTTCTTTTGGTCGTTACTTTTAGGTTGAAGGGGGTTCCTAAACACAAAATGTGTCTTTGAAACTTTTAACAAGTGTAAATCAGTATATTGAAGTAAGGAAAACTAGGTTTTCTGTTTAATTTTAGTGTGAATTGATCATCTTGGTAGTGAATATGATGTTCTATGTTGACTTTGATGAAAATTTATGTTGAGTTATTTGTTATTTGATTATTTGATTATGTTTGGTCTTGATTTGGGGAAAAACTTAAATATGGATTTTGAATAATTGGGTATCATCCTGAATCCTTTAAACCATTTGTAATACAAAACACTAGAGAAAAGGTACCCAATTAGTCAATTACTTAGGTTCAATATTTTTCAAAATTATTGTTTTGATACATCGTCGGGCGCTGTCATAGTGTTGTCGGGTGCCACTGTACTAACTTTGTGTCGTCGAGCGCCACCCTATTTTAGTTTGGGCCATCTTGGAAAAAATGGGAATTTTTGTTTTGTTTATCGTCGGATTGAGCTGAAATTTTAACAACAGGTCCAAGATACATAGTTCTTTATTTTGACCAGTCAGATCTCGAATTAGAGGCCTGTAGTGAGAGAAGTGTTTCTCATAAGGCTTCGATAGATTAGGTTGTTTATAGCTTTGACATTTTTTGCTTATGTTGAATAATGAATGATATAGGCACCATATTATTGTATGTTTTGGTGTGATGAGTTGAGTTGTATAGAATAATTGGTGAAAATGTATATGATAAGGTATGTTGATGTATGATTATGGATATGAGGATCTTGTGAAGATTTTGTTACGATAATTGTAATTGGTTTAGATTGAAGAAATTAGTGATAATGTGAGGGCATTCCCAGGGAGGGAATCTCATTGAATGCTTAAATCTTTAGGGTGTGCATTAAGGATAGGAATGTTACATCTTGGGAAGTTATCATGATCTCTATTAGTCATTCATACTCATATAGAGGAAGATGATTAGGTAGTGAGAGTGACATGAGGTCTTGTCATGAGAACAACCACATGATTCTATAACAGTAAAAAGGATTTATCTTGTGTGTGGTAGCTCGGGTAGGTGAGTTGTTACACCACCACAAATGCATAGCATCTCTAATTCTACTAAAGTTGCACTTATCTGGATAGATCGAGGAGTTCTAGAAAGTTTGATAAAGTACATGTGTGTGATCTTTATCGCTTATGATAATCTTAATAAAATATATTATTTTTAATGTGTGATTGTTTTTTTATAGCTAGCTTACCTTGATTTTTGTGTTTGTTTTTCTTCTTTTGCAATTATCACTATTATAGTGTGAGGAGAGGATGAAGCAATAAGATTGTCTAGTTTTTAGTGGTTATATTTTCTTGCTAAAACTGTTATTTTGAAGAACTTTTGTTTAGCTTTAAATTTATTATTCCAGTTCTTGAATTTTTAGTTTGGCCTCTGTCTAGGTGTTTTTGAGTTATATTATGAAAAATTGTAATAGTGTTATGTAGGAATAATTTGCATCCTTCTGAATTTTACATGTGTAATGTTTTCCTTTAAATTGAAATTGTTCAATTAATGAGATGTTAAAAAAAATTGTTTACACAACTTGATATTATTTATTTGAATTTTTTTTACATATGTTGTGGTATATTAGTTTAAAGATGAATTTAATCAATAATTATATCAATTTAATTAAAATATTGCACTGGTTTAATTAAGATATTGTGATTTAAAAAAATAATAATAGAATGTCATGTGGTTTTATTATGTTCACAAACTTTTCTTTTGGCCTTTGTAACGTGGAGTGATTAATAGTGAAAAAAAAATAAAAAGATAATTATAACTTTTAAATGATAAATACAAAACCTGCAACTATAATATATTTTTTAATATATAAGTATATATAAAGGGATATATTTTGTTGTGTTTATTTTTGTGTTACATTTTATTTTTGTCGTCTATTCTCAGCTTTCTTTCACAATTTTATATACACTTTCTAAAAAACTCATGCGTATATTAATATATTACAAATCAATCATATTTATTTATTATTATTTAATTTTCAAATGTGAAATGCTCGTTCTCATTAATCCGTATTATTACTGTATAAACAGATACTGCTTTTTAACTTTCTTTTTAACTTTCTTTTGTCTCAATTTTTAATTTTCTTATTTTATTCATTATTTAATAAGATATATAATTGAATAATCCATAAATAACGACTTAATTCCTCAACTTAACCATATATATAATTCCTTACTTCAAAAATAACTTTATAACTCTCTATCTTTTCTTAAAAAAAAAAAAACTTCTTCACAACAAAAAATACTTTTATAATTTTAAAAGTTATGACATTTTAGTATGAAATGCATACCCACATACCCTTGACCTGTGCTTGGGTTAGTATGTGATAATAATAGGTATAAAAGTATACATGAGGTTGGTGAAAGTAGTAAAATACTTATTTATACACTCATTTTCACTTTTCCTTTACTGGAAAAAAAATTACTCAATAGCTCATAAAGTCAGTGTCATCTAGATCTAATATCATCATAATATATTAAATAAGAATATAGAATACTTATTAAACTTTGGATTTATATTTTAATGCAGTCAAAAAATATATGCACAGACCTACACTTTATTTTCAGGAAATCAAATATCATTTTAAATCTATATTCTATGTATTCTGAGAATAAAACATAATATGATTTTTTAAAAGTATAATCATATTTCAAATTTGTTTGTTAAAAAAAGTTACTAGTCTCTTAGACTTCCTACATAATCAATATGAATAAAATAATAAAGGAATTACATAAAAAAAATTGTAATGATTAAAACAAATAGAAAATCGATTTAAGAAAAAATAGAAAGAATAAAAGAAAGTGTATAGTTTATAGGTTTCATAATTATGTTGCATAGACGTCATAAATGCATCACTCAATATCAACAATGGCATGATGTTCTTGAGAAAGAGAGTAATAACCACTCCAATGCATCTCTAGTGGCATCCACTGTACGAGGTATGTGTAACTATTCCGTGGGTCACACAATTGCAGTGCCAGAAATAATTTGGGGTAAACCTAATCACATCTTACGTGTTTTAGTAAGGAAATGTTAGATTAAACTAGTATTAAATATTTTTGGTTTTTTAATTTTAATTTGAAATTTAGATTAGTTTTTTTATTTAATTTTGATCTAATTTAATTTTTTAATTTAAAAAATATGTATTTTAATTCGTTAAATTTAATTGTTATTTCAAACATTATTTCATGACGATAATTGATTTGTTTGTACTATTTAATATATTTTACTTTTATATTAATTAAAAAATGTGTTTAAAACTATAAATAAATTTCATAAATTTTAATTAAAAAAATTAAATTTATGTAATCTTTTAAAAAATTTAAAGATTAAATTAATCTAAAATTTTAAAATAGATCTAGTTCTAATTTTTATTAATATTTAAGAATGAAAAACCTAGTTAACTCTTTAAATTAAAACAAACTCAATCACTTTTTTGTGTTTAATTCGAATTTTTACAAGGTGAAAAACCGATATATACCGATTCATTCTTCCTTATTATATATATATATATATATATGTATATATATATATTAGGATTGAAATTGAATCTTAATTTTTGTGTTGCAATTTTGGTCTGATTTGTTAAATATATATTCGAATTTTATTATATGGATTGAGAAACAAATAAAATTATAATTAAAAGAAAATAGTATTTTCTATGTCAATTATGACCACAATTATTACAGAAAATCACTTTTATCATAAAATATTTTATTCTCTAAGTTGATTTTCAATTATGGATTTTGAAATGACATCGAAATTGGTTTTTATATCGACCATATTTATTACGGTTTCAGAATCAATATAGTATTTTTTATAATCAATATAAAAAGTTTTCACTGAACTAACGTAGAATAAAGTAATAAATTTTATTTGAAAGAGTAATTTGAAGGAGTAAAAAAAATAAAAAATAAAGAACAAAGTTATTTGAATTAAAAAGGTAAGTAGATTGAAATAAAAGAAATTGTAATAGATATTATTAATATTATCAATTTATAAAGTAAAAGTATAGAAATAATTCATATAAGCTATCAATTTTTAAAAGTATAAATTAAAATTAAAAATGTGGAAAAGTAAAAGGTTATTATCAAATTTTTAATATATAGGAAAGTTAAATTTTAAAATAACAATATACAGAATTAATCTTTTAAGTTAATTATTTTTATTTATTTATTATTTTAATATTTTTTTTAAATTATTTATAAAATAAAAAATAATAATAAGAAGTATTAAACACACATAATTAATTATACCATCTCTATGATTGATTACATGTCGTTTCCTGGATTTCTTGGCAAAACAAGAAGGAAAGATTATGGGTTGATTTTTCTTTCTGGTGTTGTTTTTTTTTTTTTAGTCTTGGTGTCAATTTTTTTAATTAAGAAATTGCAATCACTGAAGAAGAAATAGACTAAAGGAGTGTCACTTTTCATGCAGTTTGGTTGCAATGTTAATTCAAAATATATTTTAATTGAACATAAAAATAAAATTTATGTATGCTTTGTTTCGTTTAAATATTAAAAAAATAGCAAAACTAAATCAATTAGTAATGGTTTAGGTCATTTTCAATTTTATCATATAAATTTTTTTATTAAAATATGTATTATATTTATTTATTAAGATATAAATACTGTATAACTTATAATAATTATTTTTTATAAATATGTATAAAATTCAAAATATAAATATTAAAATAATTATCGTGTTTTTGTTTACTTTTAATAATATTTCCTTCTGTTTTATTATTTTATTGTCCAAAACTATAATAATATAATATTTATGTTATTAGGACAGATTTTTAACTCATTTATATATTAAAATATAGTTATTCTTTCATCATATATATTTATTTACACATATCAAATTAAAAATATCATATTTGTCTCCAAATTCTCGGTTATATCCACGTACTCATCAATAATATTATTATTTAACATGCAATTACTTTGGTAAAAACGTCAAATTATGTTTTTTTTGGCATGAATTAAAATATTTTTCTAATAAAAACTGCAAATTATCTCATATAATATTTTTGACAAATATTGTAAATTTTCTCAAACAATCTTTTTAACAAAAATTACAAACATTTTAATTTTTTTTTAATTGTGAGCCTTCTAATGTTACGTAATTACCCGAGTCTTCATATACTAAGAGACTATTAAATTATGATAATCACTCTCAAATCAAATTATTCAATTTTATTATAATTGTCTTCTACTCCCTTATTCATATTACTCGTGAGATTTGATAAAAACGCATTTGAAAACCAACACATATATATCACATATAAATATAATAATAAATAGTATAATAATATTTAAATAATTAAGTATGATTCCATTCATTTAAATTAGTTTCAAATTTCTATACAAATAAATTGGAACAACATTATTCTGAAAAGAAAAAAAAATGTTTAAATTGAGGTAAAAAAATTCTATTTTATAGGGTTGTCAATTTTTTTCTATCAATTTAAATTTAGCTTTGAACACACTTAATCAAACACACTTGTGAAGAGAGATAAAGACAAAGAAAACCCAAGATGAAAAATTTGTGTATAATAGAGTACTCCATTACTATATGAATGTATGAAATTGGCCATGGTAGATCAGAAATACAAATAGAGGTTGTAGACGGCAGTGGCAAAAAGCTAATAATCTTTTGAGTTTCATTATTGACCCAAATAATAAAGGCTATAAGGTGTAGTGGTTGGAAGCATATATGTAAAACAATGATAATGTGTGTATTTTTTATTGAGATAGGGTAGTGCCTAGTGGGGCAATGTGATTAGTGTGATGGGAAATATTTGATACTTTGAAGCCAAGTGCTGTATCTTTACTTGGCTTGCACATCAAGCCAATATCATTTCATTTCTTAATCACAACTTCTTTTCGTTTCTTTAAACAAACTTTTTACTATCTATTACAATTATTTACTGAGAATTATAAACTTCTGTGACCCTCCTTCATTTAATACATGTTTCTTCTTTATTTTATAAGTTTTACGAGATTTTAATTAATTATTAAAAACAAGTGTGTAAAAAATACTTGAAAGAGTATAATTCTGTCACTCCTGTCTAATGTATTGCATTGATACTGATTAAGTAATTAGTATAAAGAGAATAGGTGAAAATCCACAAGGCAAGATAAAAATGGTGGATGTCAAATGATAGAAGATCACAACAAACTTTCATCAATCATTATCAATCCGAAGGCTTCAAAAGACCACATTTATGACAATGTTAACAATCACAAAAAATATTACCATTCTTTAATTATATATATATATATATATATATATATATATATATATATATATATATATATATATATATAAAAGTTGAAGTAATTAATCTAATTAATTATTTTTCACTTTTTAATTTCTAAACCGTAAGTCTTTAGCTATCTAAGGATTTTTCAACTTAAATATATGTTTGGAAATGCAATCTAGTAACGAGTAATATATTTATGAAGTTTAGTTTAGAAAAATCTTAATTATTAGGTTTAATGAGTCGATTGATACTCACTTTCGTTCAGAAATTTCAGTTTGGTACCCACTAGGTCCATTTAAAAAAAAAAAACTATTAACACTGTTAACGGCATGTCATGTATCAATCTCTGTTTTTTTTTTCTTTTGAATTTTTTTTGTCATGTGTCAGATCCTTGGTGTAACATGTGGCATTGTCAATGTCACATTGCAAGGTATTGCCACGTGTGTCCCTTCCAAGTGTCATTGTCTTGATATCAATTTAATCCTCAAATATGTTTATTTGTTACAATATAGTTCTGTTTATTTGTTTCAATTTAGTCCCCACTATATTTGTTTCAATTTAGTCTAAATATTTTTTTCAAAATAGATAAATATTGTATCTCTCTTAATACAAAATTTATTATTTATATAAATGTTATATTGGTATTTGTTATTAAAAAATGACTTACAAAGTTAAGTATTGATATTTATATTAAAGCTTAGTGGTAAAAGTCATGAATAACAAAACATGAATTAACAATTAAGAAAAAATGTAATATGTTATGACCTCATTTATGACTTTTACTATTAAATTTTAATATAAATATGAGTAATTAATTTTGTAAGTCATTTTTAATAACAAATATCAATATAACATTTATATAAATAATAAATTTGGTCTTAAGTGAGAGATAAGAATGGCAATGGGGCGGGGCGGAGACGGGTTTCACTATCTCATACACATCCCCGTAAAAAAAATTCATCCCCATCCCCATACCCAAACCCAACGAGTATCATAGTTTTATCCCATCCCCATCCCCACCGGGTAACGGGTATAATCTCGTACCAATACCCGTTTCCTTACTACTTCAATATAAATTTTAATTATTTTTTATAAAATAATAAAAAATTACGGTAAAGGAAACATAATATTATCAAATATTCAATATTAGGAGGATGGTTGTTTATTCAATATCAAATACTTTGAAATAAATTATAATTTTTTACATTTTAGATTGGAATACCAAATAAAATTTCATGAGAACTAAAACATTTATTAAATTTGCAAACTGCAAACATTAATGAAACCTAGTTGATAAAATTTAAATATATTTTTAAAAAAATTTAAAGGAAAAAAAATATTCAAATTAAAATATATTTTAAATATCTATTTACTTCAATTTTTTAAATTTTAATGAATCTCTTTTTTTATACACTAATAAAAATGATAATACATCACTTAATCAAAATAACACAAATAACAAATAATAAACATAATAAAAAAAATTTAACATGGATATTGTATCTTTTGAATTCCAATATATGTTGGATGGTGATAAAAAAATATTCATGGCAATTACATTAAATTTTGATATTGTAGTAAATAAAAGTTATTTATACAATTATAGTGAAAAACTACAATATGATTGATATAATGAGTTAGAAAATAAAAAATAATTAGATAAAATATATTAAAATAGTATTTTACATGATGAAAATAAACAATAAAAATATTAAAAAATTAACAAATGCATGTCTTAGAAACAATTTGAGAAACTATTGAAAGAAATCGCACAAAGGAAAATGAATGTATAATTAAGGATATGATTAGAGATGGCAAATAAACCCGTCCCCGTGGGTATTATCCGAACCCGTCCCCGTTTTGACGGGGAATCCCCGCATTGACTGGGTATGGGTATGGGTATGGGAAATCCCCGATTTTTTCAATTGGGTATGGGGATGGGGATGGGGATATACATATCCCCGCCATAATACCCGTCCCCGCCATATCTCCATCCTCGTTTAAATTATTAAAATATTTACAATTAATTAAGTAACCATATATAAATATATATATATATATATATATATATATATATATATATATATATATATATATATATATATATATT
>Ga0099822_1011446_pt1 | contig 10808 bp, 7 predicted proteins | sample CowpeawhiteBW_FD_76839 | JGI IMG/M metagenome (GOLD analysis project Ga0099822, IMG submission 76839) | Root nodule microbial communities of legume samples collected from California USA - Cow pea white BW | ecosystem: Host-associated > Plants > Roots > Nodule | place: USA: California | collected... | reverse complement strand
TTTATCATACATAGAGTAATACGGTGACCAAGAGAAAAGAAATTGATATTGTCTAAGGAAAAAAAAAAAAAAAAAAAAAAAATTTAAACTTGAATTTAATAAAAAAACAATAACATTTTTAAAAAAAAAAAAAAAAAAAAAATATTAGATGGTGTTGTTCGTGAAAAAAAAAAAAAAAAAAAAAAAGAGGGGGGGGGTTAAAGAGAAAAAAAAAAAAAAAAAAGGAAAAGTCCTCCGACATTTACTGCGTCCGATTTTTACGTTGAGGTTAGAACTTACGTTGTGGTTCTTTTCACCCATTACAAATAATATCTTTCCTATCATTCTTTCTCTCCCAATAATACACTATTAATACTTAATTTCTTTCTCCTACTCACTTTTTCTTCAGGGTTCATTCAACATTGTTCAAGAAATGGGTAAAAAGTCTTCTTATTCATCTTCCTCCATGTCTGCATGGAGGTATTTGCAACCTCGTTATTATATTAAGAGGCCTAAACGACTTGCAATGGTCCTTATCGTCTGCGTTTCACTCACATGGCTACTCTATGACCGCAAATCACTCAGCACTGGACAACAGGTTCTTTCATTGTCTTTTCTCATCTCCTCTTAAATTAACCAAGAATTTTCCATTTTCATTATAAATGTGAAACCGATATAAAATCTACAAGAGTTGTTTTCTTCTTTTATATAGCATTCAGTTGTTGTTTTGTAAAAGAAAAAAGTTTTGATGTTAAAAGGGACGGAAGGGTACCATGTTAATGTTTTCAATTTGAATAGTCTATTTGATCATTGTTAATGATGTGTTGGTTATGTAATCTTTTGTAAGTTTGGTTCTTTGAAATCATCTTTAAGTTGTTTTCTTTTTCTTTCTCTGGAGCTAGGATGACATTTTGAAATTGAAAGAAGAGGTTACACGCTTGCAGAATTCAGTAAGATGTGCAGATTTTTGTTATCTACAGGGTTATTTGTTATACTTTCAAAATTTTGTTTTTGTGCCTTCGTGGTAATTGACTTGGTTTGAGTTATTTGAAATTGCAGATAGAAGATATAAAAGGCCACATGAAAGACACGACAGAAAGTATTCAGAATGAGGATGAAGTCAACAAATTCGCTAAGGATATTTATGTCGAAGATGATCCTATAAGCATACAACGAAGAGATAAAATAAAAGATGCCATGCTTCATGCTTGGACATCTTATGAAACGTATGCATGGGGAAATGATGAGCTTAAGGTTTTTCATACTATTTTCTTAACTTTTTAGTTAATCCACTACTTTTTAGTTATATGCTTGTTGCTTGAGGAGGATGCAACCCTTTTGGATAAGCCATTGAACCTTGAAAAATAGATATATCTTTGAAGTAATATAAGAAATGACACTTCATTCAAATTTTGATCCATGAAGGGGATAAGTGAAGTTTTACGTTGCAGGACACAATAATATATGCAGATTCTTTCTTCAACTGAAATTTACCTATTATACACATTAGGAGAAGCAATAACAAAGTGTGTCTGCATGTTCCTTTCTAAATCCATTTATGTTTAATGCTATAATAGCACAGAGTTTGGAAAAGTCAAATTAAAACTATGCAACTAATTAGTTTGCTATTCCTTGCACAGCCACAATCAATGAATGGTGTTGACAATTTTGGCGGTCTAGGGGCAACTATAGTAGATTCACTTGACACATTATTTATAATGGGTCTTGATGATCAATTTAATAGAGCTAGAGAGTGAGTTGTATTTTATTTTTAGTACATTTGATTTTGCAATCCTCTATGTCTGCTTGAAAATGTTTGTTCTTTTTCTTTTCTACTTTTGCTAAAAATTGAATTGGACAAAAAGAAAAACAGAGAGGACAATACTGATTACATCGTTTTTGTAGTAAACAATTGAACATATTCAAAGCATCTAATGAGATAAATATTGCAGGTGGGTTGCTGAATCATTGTCTTTCGACAAGAGCATTGAAGTTAGTGTGTTCGAGACAACCATAAGGTTGAATTAGAAGGTTCAATCTTAGTTTTGTTGAAATGCTAATTTCCTCCCCCACCTAACAGTTGTTGTAGCTTTGTAGATTACAACAGTTTTTCTTTCTAATTCATTTTCTGTCATTTATCTATCATTTTGGTTTAGAGTGTTGGGTGGCCTCCTTAGTGCTTATGATCTCTCTGGTGACAAAGTTTTCCTAGAGAAGGCCAGAGAAATTGCAGATAGGTTGTTGCCTGCTTGGAATACACCTTCAGGAATCCCCTATAATAGAATTAACTTGGCATTTGGCAACACAAATAACCCTTCATGGTCGCGGGTATGTTTTGTCATCACTATGTTACTTCATTAATTTGTCTAGAGTATATGTCATAACGCAGAATCTCAGCTTTCTATCAAAATCATTTCTAATCACTGATACTATTCTGTTACTAGAGATTTATAACCTGATGACTTGAGTTTTGTTTTTGTAAATTGTTGTTTGACTTGAATATTTGGATCATGTTCACCTCCAACATCACTGATTGATAAGAGGTCCTTTGATTGCTTGATGATCATATCAATGTCTTTTGTTTTGGTGTTGAAAATTTACTGTCTCCTCTGTGGAACTCATACTACATTTGTTAATACAACATACCATATGGTGTGTTGTCTTGCAAATCTTAATTGCATCTCATTGTTACATATTGTGATTTATTGTTGATTGTTTTATGTTCTTGATTGGTCGTTCTTTATTACTAGGGAAACAGTATTCTTGCGGATTCTGGTTCCGAACAACTCGAATTCATTGCTCTCTCTGAAAGGACAAAAGACCCCAAGTACCAAGAAAAGGTGACATTTTTCTACTTTTATGTGTTTTTCTTAACTGCTTTTTTGGCAAGAAAAACTGTCAACTTTATATGTCTTTTCCTTCATATTTACTAAACATTTTTATCAGTGGAATTCAAACCCACAACATTACTAAAAGTTACTAAGCATATTGATTTGAAGAATGTCACAATAATAATTTCAGGTAGAAAAGGTCATCAAGGGGCTTCATGCAACTTTTCCGGATGATGGGTTACTTGCTATATACCTTAATCCACTTACTGGAACTCAAACAGGTGGATCAGTTACATTTGGTGCAATGGGTGACAGGTATGAGACTTAAAAAATTTGCTAACATCATTATTGCATTATGATCTTGTAATTGTTGGAAACTTAAGTCTTGAAATAAAATTCAATTCCAATTTTATGAAAGTTTCTGCTAAACTCTTGATATAGATAATATGATAAAAGTGACTTTGTTCATGTGCTATGTTTTTTGGGAACGTGGAACAAACATGCTTAACCTTCACTAAGTTATAGACTGCTTGGCATTTTTCAATTACTTTATTGTTCACATGCTTTATAAGGTTATCCATTTATATGTTGCAGCTTTTATGAGTACCTACTCAAGGCCTGGATACAAGGAAATAAAACTGAAGCTGTAGCATTTTACAGGTAATAAGCTTTAAATGTTGTTTTTTCTTTGGAAAATTAAATGATTTTTTTACCTCTGTAAAATACAATGTACCTAGCTATCACATCTTACAAAGCATACCTAACTCTAGTCCACCATGTACATATTTTGTTGCCATAAACTTTTGGAAGAAGCTGAAGTATTATGGAATACCTTTCATCCATAATACTTGTTCTACAAAAACACACATTTAGCAAACTCTTTTCAACACTACTTTAATATGAAAGTTCAAACTTTTGAGTTAAGAGGCACATATAGAACCATATTTTAAATGTGTGAGCTAATGGTGGATCAGGGAAATGTGGGAGAAATCAATGATAGGTCTTCAAAGCATGATTAAAAAGTCAACACCTTCGTCTTTTGCATACATATCCGAGAGGCTTGGAAATGCAGTCTTTGATAAGGTGTTATTTGAAAAAGAAATTTATTTTAGTCTTAGCTGAGTATGACATTAAAAGAATATTTGATTTCGTCTCCTTTTCAGATGGACGAGTTAGCTTGTTTTGTTCCGGGAATGTTGGCTTTGGGATCTTCAAGCTCTGGCCCCGATGAAGCTGCAAAATATTTGGGCCTTGCAGAGGAGGTGATCCTGCTTTTTTCTTACTAGAAATATAATACCAGAGTACTTATTCTCTTAAAAACTTTAGCTATTAAATTGATGTGCTGAAACCAACATCACTCTTGCCTCTTCGCTTGGAATTGGAAACATTATTCAGAACATAATGAAGAACCAGGTTGTATTTGTATTTTCTCTTTCAAACCAAATCACAGACATCCAAGGTTTCAGTTTTGACGGAATATTAAACCATTTTTCCGAAAGGAATAAGCTTTATTGTGACGATAATTACTAATTTATGCTTAAAATATATGGGTTTGAGCTACCATTTTTCTTTCAAACTGACATTCGATTCTGATCCATCATGTTGCGCAGCTTGTATGGACTTGTTACAATTTTTACCAATCAACACCAACTAAATTGGCAGGAGAGAACTATTACTTTCGCGATGGAGAGGTTTGAATCTTAAATTCTGACATTGTTTGTCAAATTCCTAAGATGTTGTGCTCTAAGGTTATGAAAACTGTAGGATATGAGTGTTGGTACCTCGTGGAATATCCAAAGGCCTGAAACAATCGAGTCATTATTCTACCTCTGGCGTTTCACTGGAAACAAAACATACCAGGAATGGGGTTGGAATATTTTCCAAGCATTTGAAAACAATACTCGGTTGGAAACAGGATATGTTGGACTCAAAGATGTAAGAAATTCATAACTCTACATGATTAACTCTCACCCATGGAAAAGTTGTGCATGCATCGTTAACTGTTCTCACTTTGTTGTTATTCAGTTTAACATATGTAGTTTTCATAATAATGTGTGACTGAATGCTTAGGTGACTACTGGGAAGAAAGATAACATGATGCAGAGCTACTTCCTCTCAGAGACACTCAAGTATCTTTATCTGTTGTTTTCGCCTTCATCAGTGATTTCCCTGGATGAATGGGTGTTCAACACGGAGGCTCATCCTTTAAGAATTGTGACTAGAGTTTCTAATGAAGAGAGTGGTGACCCAGAAGAGGTATTTCCACGTCATTTGCATGGTAGAAAAGAAGGTCGAATTGAATATAAGTAGCTAAGAGTTGTTGCTTTGAGATTATTGTAAACATATCCTCAAGCATAGTTCCCAACGTACTCTCAAGTTAGATCCATCTTTACATGAGAATGTTTCATCAGCCAGATTAACGATAGCACAAGGGACTACTTCTCTTTCATTGTCTGTCTATGGTGGACGATATTTGGAAGCTTTGTTTATGGTGTAATTAGTAGGATAAATGTGGGTGTAAATTCTTAGGTAGAAACAGAGATCACTCTACTTTATATTTGACCTCTTTTTTGCATAGTTGTAAATGCTTGTGTATTAGTTGCAACTATGAGATGTAAGACATCCATGTTTGAAAACTCAGATTTCTTTGCTCTTCTAATTCAAAATTTACTGATATTAATGTTTTAGAGAGGAAATTTAGTTGAGTAACACTGAATATAAGAAAAGGATAAGTTCTAAATTTTTTAATGCATTGCCAACAAAATCTGTTCCTCGATACTTGTTCATGAGATTCTATCAAGTCTTCTGATAGATATTAAAGGCATCTTGGTTGGGTTACTATTTAAATATCTATTATATAGTGATACAAATTTTTATATTATTAACTTAGTCTAACAAGGTTAGGTGAGTGTTGCTGATATAACAAGATGAATACAGAGAGAAAAAGAATCTATTCAAATGCACCTCAACAAGAATTACAATATTTAACATTAAAGAAATCTCATCTCGAATGCATGAGTTGTTGTATATTTGGTACAAAACTAGGCACTTAAAATCCAACTGATAATACTACCAATCACAGTAACCATCATTGTTGAAACTTCCATCCAAAGTAATAACATAAAAGGTATTAATGCATGTTTAGTTTCGAGATGAATCAAGTTAAATGTGAATGCATGGTTTATATATTTAAATAACTTATAGTTTTTATATTTAAAATGCAAATTGGTAATATCAGCAACATGATGGATCACACATTTAATGTCAAAAGATTAAATTAACAATATTGGCTTAATCAAAGAAGAAAAATCCCATTTGGCAGGATCTTTAATTATGCTTCACTGCTCAATTGTTCTTTTTCAGAATCATGTTCTAGGTCCATTAACAAAAGATGAAAACTGCTAAACCCTTATGACATATATAAATTCAGAAGCATAGAATGACAATGTTGATAAATTTTACATTGGTGACAGATAAATATGGGCTAAGGACAACTAAAAAGAGCACTGGTAGCCTTCTAGATTCTAAGGTGCCAGACAAGGCACCAAGTATTAGAATCAGACATAAAACAATGATATTTTCTTTTTCAGTGTTTTCAGATAAACATATATAAACTGAATGATTTTATATTTGATGAAGAATCTGATCCATGTTTAGGAAACTGAGAGAGTGGTGGCGAAGTGGCCCCAGTATGAAATTGTGTAAATGGTAAATGAGAGGGAAAAAAATAAAAGGTAAATGTAATGTTATGGTGAAGAGCACGCTTAACTGGTATAAAGGTAAGAAAAAGGAGGGTAATGTGCAGTGAGTACATAATATGAATAGAATATTATGTTGAAGAAGAGGAAAGCAGTTAGTGAGAGGTCTATTCATTAAGCAGCATTCTGTGAACCCAAATGCATTATTTCTGAAGAAACAAGTGATGTTTTTGAAAGGTCTATTTTCAGGCCAGCAGGGACAAACATGCAGAGTTTGTTTGTTCTGAGTCATCCCTGACCTATTTTGTTACCTTATATAGATATAGATGCAATAGCTAGGTTTTGTTTTGTTGTCTTGTGTTTTTTGCTCATATATGTTATTCAAGTGCTACCCGATTCCTGCCAATTTCTCCATCAATCAATGTTATGGGCAACTGAGCCCAGAGAAAACTTTTTATGCATTATCAATTTACGACCATCTTTGTGCTATCATTTTTTTTTGTCTAACTGTCTCACCAAAAGGTTGCAGGAAGGATCACCCTAAAGAGAATAAAACCTCTACGCGTTTTGAACTATAATGTTCCTCAAAAATTATCGTCTGTTGTCAGAAATCTGAGAACTTAATTTGTTGGTTCGGTGTTTAATACTGGTTTAGTTCTGAATAACGAATTGTGAATTAGACCGTGTCTTAGTCATGAATAAAAAATGTTTTGTAAGGAACTGTGGCAAGAAAGAAGCAATTGGATCGAAATTATTAGTTGTGTGTAGGTATGTACAGATTCAGATAGAACAACCAGAAAAGCCAATACATAGTTTTGACTTGGGACCAGTTGATTGTGATGTATTCAAGCCATGTGACTGTCTCCCCTTTGGATTTAGGTTCATCAAAATTGAAGAAGAAAACAAAATAAAGTTCAAATTAAGAAGCAGAAGCTAACAACATCTGGTAGTGTGCGATAGAAACAAGGAATAAAGTGTGTGCGGAAAAAACCGTAAAATGTCATTTTGGAGATGCAGGGGATCGAACCCTGTGCCTCTCGCATGCAAAGCGAGCGCTCTACCATTTGAGCTACATCCCCTTGGCAAACTTATTTGATTTTGCAGATATAATCACTGAGAGGTGCCAAATTGGGTCATCCAAGTTCTTAAAGAAGTAAAGTTTCTAAATTTTTAAGTAATTAGAAAACTGAGAGAGCGGTGAAAAGAGAAAGACACGCAAATTAGAAAAGAGAAATATATTATCGAAAGCAATTAACAAATTGTTAATGGTTTAACTAATAAAATCACATGAATAGGTGAAAAATCATATGCTTAAAGATTTTTTGTGTCAAAAATCTTTTTGATAAAGGTTAAGGTAACATATGTTGTTGTGATAAAAATGATGATACATATATGTTATTATTGTTACTTGTGGAAAATTGAATTAATGTAAGAACTCATTCTTGAAAGAGGGATTCTCAAATTTTCAAAATGTGAATTTGAGTTCCAAACCTAGTAGAAATGAATAATTAAGATGATCAATATATATTAACTTACTGGTTAAAAAGAAAAAAAAAATACAGACTTATTATCTTGATATTTTATATCAAAGCGGAGTCTTCCATCTCATGGATATTTTTCTCTAATTGAATCACCAACTTGCTAAACTCAACAAATCAAATTTGCCTCCCAAAAAAAAAAAAAATAGAGATATTTGAAAATAATTTAAACGAGTTATATTTATTTATGTGTTTAATGTACTAGATAATGCACGTTTTAGAGTATAGTTTTATTTGAATTTCTATATTAGAAAGAGTAACTTTTAGATATTTTCAATATTTTAATGTTTTTCATGAATATGTCAAAATTTATATCGGTATATTTCACAGAAGAAGAACAAATTTGTGGATTTTTTTATATTATCATGACAATGAAAAAATTAATAAATTGACTATTTTCTTATTAATCTATGATAGCATGCATGCCATAATATTTTTTATTTTTATATTTGATATTTTAGGAAAATACTACCATTGTTTCTCAGCTCTGTTGTTGTCTCAATACAAGAGCCTCAATAATTTATCATAGTTGAAATATTTTTATATAGTTGTTTTAGAGTAAACTAGAGGTTATTTATCTAGATTAACAATTGGCACGAACTAATGTGTCATTCTACCAAAAATTCTCATATAACATCTGATTTTTTTTTGGTAAATTTGTTAAAATAATTTGCAAAAAAATACCTTTTTCTACTATTTTTTTAAGAATCGTTATTGACAAGTAATTCCTTTGTAAAATTCGTAAGTATTTCTTACAAAATTTATTGTGAAAAGTGTTTTATACAAAATATTTTACAAAAAAATTAACTGTAATTTTCGACAAATTTTCTTTTCATAACAAAATTTATAACTATTTTTTTAAAAAAATTCAAAACAAAATTTATAAGAAATATAAGTTTTTTTAGTAATATCATTCTTTTAATATAAATATTATTTTTTACTTAACGAATGTCTTTAATAATTATGAAATAAAAAAAAGTGTAAGGTTAAAATCAACATAAAAAATTAGTCTAATAAGAAGATATGTATATTGAATTTGTACAAGAGATAGCTAGAATTGATGTATGAGAAAGCAAGGGTTACTTAACTCAGAATTATACATTAGGTGCCATATAATGCCTATTTTTTTTGTTATATTATATTGATATGTAGAGGTTGAGACAATATGGAAAGACATGTTGGATGATTCTCACCATCAAATGTTTCTATTCTTAATTCTAGACACAGCCGCTTTAATTTATTGATTTGTTTATGTATTCTTTAGCAAAAGGATATAAGAAAGAGAAAGAAAGAAAGAAAGAGATGGATGAGATTTTTATGGGGATTAGTGAACAAAGAGAGTGGCAGCAATGATGGTTTAGGTTCTCATCGTTTTGCATGCAATATAGAAAGATGAGCAGAGAAAGAAAGGAACATACTTTCATCACTTTCCCTTTCACTTTCTTTGCTTTACTTCCCTTATTTGCTTTAATCACTCTCTTAGATTTCAGTAACAAAAGCTTCCTCCTCCTTTATCCTTTCTCCTTTACTTCTCTACTTTCACTTTCCATATCAACTTTTTTTTTTCATACACAAAATCCAAAACCAAAGAAAAGAATCTATTATATACCATCAAACAAATTCTACGTATAAAATGCTCTCAACCTAATCTCACTTTAATGCTTCGAATCGATTGCATAAGTACATAACAGTTCTTGTTTGAGTTGCATTGAGCTTAAGGTGAATTACAAATGAAGGGTGTAGGTAGGCCTTTTTGAATGTCAGGTTAATCATTGTGTCGTGTGACATCACAAACCATAGTGCCACAAAAAACAAAAGCGAACTTGTAAGTTTAAGAATTGTATATTCCGCTGAGAAAAACATAGTATATGTTAGTGAAAAAAACACAACCTTATGAAATACAATTGTAGCCAGGAGACAAGTTTGTGTGTCACGATCACGGAGATGTACAATTTTTTTATTTATCAAATACTGTGTATGTTTTAGGGAATAAAGGTTCAGGAAGGGAAAAGAGAGTTACACATATTTTTCTCTCTTGCTTTTGAAGCACACAGAGATTTAGAAAACACACATATGTTAAATCTGAAATCTAAAAAAAAATAGGTATCGGTAATACATATATTTTTAAGTTTAAATAGCTTTCAAAGTATAAATAAATAAAAAAAAAGTATTACTACTTTAAAATATAATACAAATGTATTACTTGTTTAAAAATGCAAGATTTTAAAATTAAAAGAAAAAATTAGGTTTATAGAGGAGGTTTCACTAAAGAGAACAAACACCAATGAAACCTGAACTCAACCACATAAAGCAGTGAGTTTATGAGTCTTTATTCTTGTATAATGTGCTCTACTTTCTCATTTCTAGCCAATGTGGGACTTAGAGTCACACTTGAATTGCTAACAATCTCCACTTGTTAGGTTTTTAAGGAGGGGTTCATCGGGAAGATACAACACCAATGAACATGAGCCCAACCCACATATAAGGGATTGACACCACTCTTAACCCAAAAAACCTTAAGACGATGAGTTTATGAGTCTTTATTCTTATATAGTACTTTACTTTCTCATTTCTAACCAATGTAAAACTTATATTCACACTTGGATTCCTAACAAAAACAACTTACAAAAGAAAATTATGTGTAGATTAATTTCATATAATGCAACAAAAAAAATTGTAAATAGAAAGTTTAATATTAATAACTAACAATCTGGGATATATATATATATATATATATATATATATATATATATATATATATA
>Ga0099822_1011445_pt1 | contig 10808 bp, 10 predicted proteins | sample CowpeawhiteBW_FD_76839 | JGI IMG/M metagenome (GOLD analysis project Ga0099822, IMG submission 76839) | Root nodule microbial communities of legume samples collected from California USA - Cow pea white BW | ecosystem: Host-associated > Plants > Roots > Nodule | place: USA: California | collected... | reverse complement strand
TCAGTCCACGTGAACCGGGTGGATTTCTTTAGGAGTTGGACTATGGGTTGGGTTTGTTCGGCCAGTTTGGGTAGGAAGCGGGAAATGGCTGTGAGGCGGCCTATGAGACATTGGACCTCCTTGATGGTAGTAAGACTACGCATCTCGATGATGGCCTTGCATTTTTCGGGATTGGCTTCTATGCCGCGCTGGGTTAACATAAAACCAAGGAATTTACCCTGGTCGACGCCGAATACACACTTGTTTGGGTTGAGGCGAAGGTTGTATTGGCGCAGCGCAGAGAAGACCGCCGGTAGATCCTTGGCGTGTTGGTGGTGGCTTGGAGACTTGACAACCATGTCGTCAACATATACTTCGACACATTGTCCCATTAGATGACTGAAAACCTTGTCCATCAGCCGTTGGTAGGTTGCTCCAGCGTTCTTGAGACCAAAAGGCATAACCCTATAGAAGTAGTTGGCATCGTCCGTGATGAAGGCGGTTTTGTGCATGTCAGATACGGCCATGGGGATTTGGTTGTACCCGGAATATGCATCCAAAAAACTAAGCACCTTATTCCCTGCCGCACCATCAACAAGTCGATCGATGTTGGGTAAGGGGTAGACATCGCGAGGGCAAGCCTTGTTCAGATCCGTGTAGTCTACACACATCTGCCATTTGCCATTGGCTTTCTTCACAAAGACTACATTAGAAAGCCAAGTGGTGTACTGAGCTTCTTCTATGAATCTTGCGTTCAGTAACTTGTCGACTTCAACCTTAGCTGCTAGTCGGTGCTCTTCGCCAAGTTTGCATTTTTTCTGGGATACATAGCGAGCTTATTTGTAGATGGATAGTTTGTGGGATGCCACTAGAGGGTCCACCCCAGGTAGGTCAGCGACTGACCAGGCGAAAAGGTTTGTGTTGCTGGTGAGGATGGGTGTGATGATGGCACGCTCGTCGGAGTTCAAACCAGTGCCTAGGTTGATAGAATGGCCATTGGGAAGCTCTAGAGGGGAGGTCTCCTTAACTGGTTCGAGATGAACATCCCGGCCTACTCTGGGGTCTAGATCCTCGCCTGACAGGGCGATGCGGGAGCCAGGTGGTCGCTCAATATGGTTGGTTTGTTTAATGAGAAAAGTTGTTATCTCATTAAATATTATTTTCAGTACCATAAATTAAGAGTCGCTCATAATAATTTAACTAAATTTTATTCATAAAAATAATTTTATAATTAATTTAAAGGTTAAATATGTTTTTGGTCCCTTAACTTTCAGTAAATTGTGGAATTAGCCCATTTCAAAATTTTGGACCAATTTAGTCCTTCATTTTTCGAAATACGTAGATTTAGTCCTTTTAATCAAATTTTTTCAAGTTTATTTGACATTTCAAGCACGTTTCATAATAGTATTTGACTAAACATTAAAGCAAAAATGTGTCAAACAATATAAACAACCCAAATACAATCCTGAAATGCGTACGAAACATTAAATAAACCTAACAAAATTTGATCAAAAGGACTAAACTCACGTATTTCGAAAGATGAAGAACTAAATTGATCCAAAATTTCGAAATGGACTAATTCCAAAATTTACTGAAAGTTAAAGGACTAAAAACATATTTAATCCTTAATTTAATAAAAGTATATTAATACTATTTTTTCTTAGACCTTAAGCCATCTTTTCTTAACTGAAAAATTATGTAATTAGGTTTCAATGAACCCACTAAATAATTATTCCACAATTTACTAATTGTAAAAACATAAAATAAAAGTGTATCCTAATTTTAAGTCCAATAAATACAAAATAAAAAAGTTAAGTCTTTTTGGAGCAAGGGTTCTCTACTCATGATGAACTCATCGTTGTAGTTTGACTTGGGTTAAAGTGATTGAATTAGACATTTTTTTTTCTAGTATAAATCATGTGTTGTTATCCCTTATGTCTCACTATTATTCTTGCTTACATTCCATGTTTGCTTCTCTTGGAAATTGAAAACATTAAATAACATCTCAAATTTCAACAAAAATAAATTCAAATTCAATAAAATAATCATTTTGTTTACGAAAAACTTTACTAATTCAAATAAATCACTTCCCGTGCACTCAGACTGTATTTTTAACATATTTCTCCAGGTTAATTAAGAACACGACTAAGTTATTGGCAAGAGTTAGTATTTTCTAGCACAAGTCTTCTAGTTTATTACCATAATGCGGACATCACCATGTGTCCAATAAATAAGTTTAAGCAGATCTCTCTTTACTGCAGAGCATATTTGTTCATATACAGGAAACTAATGTAGGTATTAATTATATGTTCACAATATTCCAATTGGGCCGCTATCATCTTCACATCTACTAAATATAGTTCAGAGTCGAATACAACATTTCGGATAAATACACCTCAAAACAAGATTCACACAAATAACCCCCACATGAAGGCCAAAAGTCCAGCTCTAGCTAGATTGAGCTTTAACTACATGATTTGACAAAAAAGGTTTGAGTTTCGTAACCAAAGGCAGTATCGTTTCGGCTCACAAGGACAAAAGCATTTTCACATGATGAAAACAAACTTGATGCCCTATATTTGCGGCATCCGAAAGAGGAAAAACCACTGCAATTGAAGATGAAAGAAACAAAGGGTGCAATTGAGTGAAACAACTTCTCGATTTAGTACCAAAAAGACTTCATAATCTGCCCATCCACTCAATTGAAGAATGCCCATCAACTTCATAATCTGTATTGAGAATAAAAATTCAAATTCTGACACAATGAAAATGACAGTATGTTAGAAAGTTGCAGAACTCTAAATAAAAAGTAGAGTCAACAAGGGGAATAAGATGCTTACAGAATGATCAAAGTCCGGAGTGTCTAATTCCAGCGTATCCAGGACAGATATTCCACAAGATTCGTTATCATTTCTAGCTATTTGGTTATCATAGAATGCTAAGTCATAGAGATTGCTGGAGTCCAATCCAGAATCATTTAACAGAGCAGAAGAGTCTAAGATTTCCTTGCACAATAATATGTCGTCCAAGCCATCATATTCAGTGTGTTCCTCAGCTTGTGATTCGCCAGGTAAACATGCAGAATTGTCTAGGTCCTGAACATCAGATATAGGGGCATGTGATTCTCCAAGAATTGTCTAGTTCGTCAAAAAGAAAAAAAAAGTGAATTTTAGTAAGCCAAAGGTAGACGGTAAAAAAATAGTAAAATTGTTGCACAAGTTATGTACTCATTACTCACTAGAATTAGAACAAACTTCACAGAAAATCAAGACACGGAAAACTGTTTTATGCTGGCTGTTTTCACTGGTAATATTATGCTTGATTACTCTTTTCCGTTTGATTTTTCTAAAAGATAATTAACCATATAGTGAAACTAATAATCATATTTAACTAATATGCATCAAATATAGTTTACTCACCTGGCCAGAAGGCAGACGTATAGTTTCATAGATACAATCATCACAATCAACAGAGTTTCCTACACGAGGTGGTGGATGGGGAGGATTTGGTTTTGGAGTCCTTGGACTGGTTCTTGACACTATATTGTCAGGAACTTCAACCATTGGATTGTCCTCATTGTTCTCAGTTTGCTTTTGCTGTTGATAAAAAATTTTAGAAACCACATACTCACCTTCCTTTTCTTCTTCTTCCGTCCCTAGATGATACTGATGCATTACCCAGTTGGATTTGAAGGGTTTGGACCCACTCTTAGATCTTACATGAAGAACCATGATTTTCTTAAAGCCTTTGCACATTCCATTTTGTATTATAGCTTTCGTCCTACCTGTCTTGTGCCAATGCCAATGTTCTTCAGTCAAACCCTGTTGATGATGAATCTTTCTACGCTTTCTTTGACCAGTTGCATAAGCATTTATTGTCTTGTGAAAGAAATGGAAATAACTCCCATCTTTTTTAGCACCTGAAGAAACAAAGAGACAAAATTTGACAATAGCCAAAACCTTTAGGGATTAAATTATAATAAAAAGATAATCATGAATAGCAGTAACTAATGTTTTTGGCAATCAAAGAAGGTTGCCTTCCTTCAACCCCTATCACTGAAGTATTAAACATATCTATCAATTAGCATGGCTTGAATCTTGATTAGGATCAGATCTAAAGGGGGATATTGAGATTTGATGAACTTAAACTTTTAACATTATGGATAATATTCTGCTTTATTTAACCTTTTCAAAAGTAAAATTTTAAGAAAATTGAATTGAATTCTGAGGTGCAGAAAGAATTCTAATTAAATTAGCGGGTCATTCAATGATATATCTACATACTCCATTCCACAAGGGGCATCCCTTGTCACTTACACAGGTAAGAAAGTATTTGATCAGTCTTCCTTCCACGTACTTTTCTGGTATGACAGGTGACTTTATTTTACCAGTTCATTTATCAATCAAGTATAACGGAAAGAGTGCAAAAGTTTATATATTTGAATTGAAAGGTAAAGGGTCAGAGAATTCTTACCTTGAAGATTTTCTGGATGAGTGCAGCAAATACCTTGGTCTCCTTCAAGAGTTGAGATGAACTCGTTGATAAACATATCTGGCTGTGTGTTTCCAACACCACATTTTCCTGCTAAATGTTCCAAGAGTTCTACATCAGAAGGATCAAACTTAACACCAAGAGGAAAGCCTGGCCACTCACTAGAAACCTGTATGCAGAAAAATATTCGTAATGAAACATCTGCTATCATTCAAACTCGTGCTAAGCTTTTTCAATAATTTAATCCAGGTACAGAAGTAAAGTATGCAAACTGTTTCACAAGCACATTTCATACTGAAATCAGTAGTAACATGAAGAGCAAAGGTTGCTTCTAATACTGTATTAATAGTGCATGTTTCAATTTGAGTAAGCTATGAATATAATTCTGAATTCCATCACACATACATCACTGTTATCAATACGATAATGACAGTTAGGACATTCTCGATATGCCCCACAATCCTTGATTTGATCGGCTGAAGATAGAGTAGTGTTCTTCACTTTCTTTGCAAATCCTCCAACGTCAATAAGCCAGCTCCTGCAGAACAAATTAACAAATGTATTCTATGTAATCACTTCACTCCATAACCAACAAACAAAAATAGATGAAGAAATTTTAACACATTAACTGGATACAGATAAAAAATGCCAGCTAGAAAACAAAAATCAATCAGCAAGCCCTAAAAGGTTCTTTGTTGAGGAACCGTAGCAGGTATGCGGACATAAACTATTACGACATCAACATTTCATCATTGAAAGGACTCACATAATTCGTGCATAGGTGGATGAACCTGATTCCTTCTATCATTGAAAGACAAAACACTCAGTTATTTAAGAATGTCAATTTCATATTCTGAATACCAACCATGGATAAACAAAGAAAATCATGCAAGAAGTAACAGAATATGAGGGAATCGCGGGAACAAAACACAATGCATTGGTAAAGTGTTATGAGCCAAAAACAGAAAATAGACATGCAAGGGCAAGGTGAAGATGAGTAATGTTACGTAGTACAACGACATTAAATAAAATCATAAGCAGAAGAAATATTTTTTCCCACCCAATCCGCAACCAAGGATTGTTTATACCTTATCACCCAATAGGGAAGAAATCCTGCTCCTGACGCATGACAGACATAACATTCAATAGAACGTAATGTAGATTTCACTCTTCATATTCCCTCTAGAAAAAACTGTTTTAACAAGAGGCTTATTTGAGGATCGAAAGGCAAAAAACAATAAAAACAACTTCAAAGCTCAAAATGTAGTTTCTTTCAAGGATTATCAATATCATGTGATGCAAACCAATTTCACTCATTGTCCATATTCATCACAACTTCTATTACAGTTTACCCCTGTAATTTCACTGACTGACATAAGTAACTATGAAGCCCCAGCAAGTCTCCACACTGCTTCATTGAAACATTCACTACTATTAATGGGTGTATTTCAAACTCCCAAAAGAATATCAAATCCTTGTGCAGCACTTCCTAACTTTTAACCTTCGCACATTGCAAGAACGCAAGACACCGCCCCATTATCACACAGAAGCCACAAATGGGAATATCACAACAAACAATAATTTCAAAACATGAAAAAAAAAAAAAACATCCACATTCATCGTTGGCCATCATCAACCCCAGAGGACACAAAAAAAAAAAAAAGAAACCTTGGCATACCCTATACTGCACAGAATCTCTTTTTCCTCAAAACTCAACCGTCACACCCACATAAGAAAAAAAGAAAGGAAGCAGCTTTTTGAAACAAAACGTATCTATCCAACTTCAAAACGAAATCTTTTGCTGGCAGTGTTAAGAATCACTTATTCTGAACTCACCTAGCCATTGTATCGAAGAAGAACAAAAAACACATGCAATAGGCACCTCCAGCGTATTCGACTAGAACAACTTTTTTGCTGTTCTCAGTCGGCAAGGCGAAAGCGACAGCGTAAGTGAGCGGGAAATTACACTAAGGCATATGTTGGAATTGGTATGGAAGAGGCTGGGTGTCCGAACCTATGCCCCGTACAGGATCTTCACCAAAATATTTAAAAGGAAAAAAATAATATATTTAAAATTTATATATTTAATAATTGTTATTAATTTAATAAAGATATATATAATTAAGTATTGAAATTTTATTTAGAAAAGTTACGGTTTTTAAGTCGTACGAGATGTATAATCTATTTTAAATAAATTTTTTTAATTTTTTCTATTTTACTTTTTTATTTATTGGATATTTTTATATTTGAGAATGTCTTATTGTTGTTAAGTTTTAAAGAATTAATATGAAACTCTAATCTATAATTCTTCAAATATTAAAAAATGATTCATCTAATTGGATCATTAAATCTTATTATCATATTTGAAAATGTAAAAAAATAAATCTATTTTGTTTCCATCTTTATAAATATTTTTCCTTTACTCACTTTAAAAAAATGAATATAATATTTTATTTTTCATCAATATATTTATTTAAAAAAATTTAAGACTAAAAATAATTTATTAAAATTTAATCAAAAATTGAGAGACAACAATTAAAAAAATTATATGATAATCAAGCAAAAACTAAAAAAGGTTATAAAAAAACATATTTTATATAACTTTTCCTTCTATATTTATAAAAATATAAATATACAAAAAAATTATGAGATTAAAAAAATATTAATTTTTAAACTAATATTTCAATATTAAAAAATAAGAGAGAATTACATTTTTATCTTAAAAAATCAAGAGAACACATGAAAAAATAAGAATAAAAAGAAAAAAGTTGTGTCAAACTTCCATTTAAAGAAACAAAATAAAAGAAAACATACAAATGTGAAAGATGAGTAAAATATGAGAAAGACTTAAAAGATGACAAAAGAAAATATAAAAAATATCTCAATATTTTTTTTTATTATATTTAATTGTATATTTTATATTTTATTATTTATTAAAAGTCTATTTAATTAATTTTCATATCAATATAATATATTATATATATTTTTTAGAATTTATAATTACATATTTTTAAAGAAAATTAGAAAATTTTGGATATATTTTTTAAAAAATTTAAAAATTTTGGGGCCCATAACCCCTTAACCTTACACTATAATCCGCCACTGCGTCCAAGGTGTTTTCTTAACAAGCCTGTGGTTCGGAGGTGCGGGCCCCAATGTTGACCCAACGGTGTAGTATAAGGTGTAGCTTCGAAAACCGAGGAAGCGCTACTACGAACCTTGCTCATCAAGCTAAAGCTAAAGATGGCCACGCTGTTAAGTATCACGTTGTCATTTTTTAGTCGGATATACAAGATACCGGTATGGGACCCGTGTATATGGACGGATTTTTTATCTTTTTGTGTTATTATTGTTGTAGATATTTTGTTTAAATATTATATACTATATTAGTTAAAAACTAAATTAAAGTATTATTATTATTATTGATTTAATTTATGTAAATTTGTAAATATATTATTTAGATTTTGGTTAATTATGACAATCTATTTTATTATTTAATTATTTAAGACCATTGATTAGGTGTATTATATATTGATATAATCTATAGTTACACAATACATAGTTTATAGTTATATTTAATTTATATTGAAATATTGAAATGATTTCATTTGAGAATAAATCTGAAGGGTGTGGTTTTGGCGGCAAGGTATAATAATCAGATGTTTTGTAAACTTTTGTTCGGTGCATATATGCATATCGTTGTTAAAATAAAAATATTAGTATATTATGAACTTTTGTCCCATGTAAAAGTATTGTACACATATGAATAATCAACTTAAAGAAAAATGGAAAAAATACAAACATATTGTGAGATGATATAGTCCCTATTAAAAGTTTGAGTAACTAAAATTGATGTTAAAATTTTTAAACAAAAATACATATAGATATTGTTATCAACGTAGACATTGAATTTATAATAAAAGTTAAACATAATACAGTAAATATGAAAGTATTATAGTAATTAATTTTGTTTTTAATATTCAATAAATAATAACAGATAAAATAAAAAAATAAAAAAATAAAAAATATCTATAACAATATATAAATAGGATACCTTCCTTTGTGTCTACATTTCGTTATTTCAGTCTTACCCTTAATATTATTTTAAAAATTATAACTATAACATTTTATATATACCAATATATAAAGAGAAGACCAATGCATACACACCTGTCCTGTTTAAATATGATATTAACAGTACAATGATGAACGTAGATTCTAAAATCTATTTATGACGCAAATAATAAGAAAAACAATTGATTATTTAAAAAAATATTATTAGAAATAGATTTAAAAATATCTTTATTGGAAATTGTGTTTTCATAAGTTGGAACACGCTTTTGCATTGTTTCCTGAACAGTTATAATTGTGACATTATCTTGTAATATGTCGATTTTGCAATGCAATTGAAACAATTATAATATTGGAATATGAAACCATTTGAGTCATTTATGTAAATCATTTAACTAATATTTATTAAGGAATTCGTAAATGTAAGCAATTTTAATTTTGGAATACGAAACCATTAATTAATAATATATTAATTTTCTTGATTTATAAAAAATATTTTATTTGAAATATGTTTATAAAAAAGAAAAGATGGGTAAGAGAAGATGCAGAAGATTGTTAAAATTTGATTGCTAATGAAGAAGTAGAAAATTGATAAACATTAGAAGTATATATAATATAAACAAAGTAGGATAATGATAATTATTCCGAGAGTCACAACTGTACATCATGATGGTTTGAATTTATTGCATGTCCTTGGGAACTAAAACATTTCATTAAATATTATATATATAAACAAAATTGATATGACTAACTAATTAAATATATCAAATCAAATATATATTCATGATTATAAAAGCACTATATTAAATTAAATTTATACATATTGAAACCGTGACAACTGTATAGCATAACAAAAAACATGTGTGTTCTTCATTCTCTCCATGAATCTCAAAGAGAAACCTTCATTAAACAAAGGAGTAGTTAAGATAATCTGCTTCATTATGTTCTGTTAAAGTAAAGTGTTGAAATATTATGTGATATGGTCCCGTACAAGTAAATACAACATGAAATTGATGTTAACATTTTTAGATAGAAACACGTACATATTACATTAAAATGAAATGGATATGCACTGTCGTTGTTAAAGTAAAATTTTGGTGTATTGTGTAAGATGGTCTTGTATAAAATATATTATTATATTTCATTATTATAATTATATATAAAATATTTAAATAATATAATAACAATTAAATAATTCATTACTATTGTTTTTTATAATGAATTAATTAAGAGTAGATAGAAGCTAATGTTAAAATTTTAAATAAAAGCACATATAAATATAGAGAGTTTAAAAGAAAAAAATATTGAAAGATATTAGCATATGAATTTAGAAGAAAAAAAAATTGCACATTGAGTTATATATTATATTGAAATGAAATGCATATATCTACATATTGTTGTTAAAATAAAATATAAGAATATTAAGAACTTTGGTCTCGTATAAAAATAATGTCCACACAATAATCAACTTAAACAAAAATGCAAACATAATGTAAGATTGATGTTAATTTTTTAAAGAAAACTAAATGAAGGTATTGTTATCACTGTAGACATTAAATTTATAATAATTAATTATTGATACGTAGTACACACATTTTATTTTATTTTTGTTTAAAATGAAAATATTATGATTATCCAATAATACTTGGATATAAAGTTGTTTGCATTAAATTATAAAATTGACTATATAATTTATCAGTGATATGTATAATAATTAAGTTGTTAAAAATATAATTATAATTATAGTTGATAATGACAATAATTATAATTATAATAATTATACTTATAATAATTATAATTCTTAATAATAATAATAATAATTTTAATTATTATTATTATTATATTAGTTATGATACTAATAATTAGAGCCGTCAAAATGGGTTATAACCCGCGAGTCAATCCGGCTCATCACGGGTCAGGTCGGGTTGAAAAAAAAGTACAAATTTCAGTATGGATTAAAATTGAACCAAACCCGTTAAGAACCCGGCTCATTTGGGTTAAACCCGTTATGAACCAATTTGGCTTACCAACCCGTCAATAAATTTTAAATATTAAAATAATATTATATATATATATATTATATATTATATATATATATAGATTATATATGTATATATGTATATATTATATATATAGATATATAGATATATGTATATATTATATATAATCTATATATATATAATCTATATATATATATATATATATATATATATAAAATCGGTCCTAGTATATATCATCTTTGACCGACACCTATGTCGGTTAAGGTT
>Ga0099822_1011443_pt1 | contig 10809 bp, 3 predicted proteins | sample CowpeawhiteBW_FD_76839 | JGI IMG/M metagenome (GOLD analysis project Ga0099822, IMG submission 76839) | Root nodule microbial communities of legume samples collected from California USA - Cow pea white BW | ecosystem: Host-associated > Plants > Roots > Nodule | place: USA: California | collected... | reverse complement strand
TATATATAAAAGGCAATTGTTTTAACCATAATTCCTCCGGAAACAAGAATGAATCCGAACGTTGAGGCAACGATTCTTGCATTCAAAGCTAACATAAGCAGAAGATAAACAAAAAAAAAAAAAAAAGAACAAGTCATCATCCAATTTTATGGTTTTAATAACTAGTATTCTAGAAGTTATAGCAAATCTGAGAGGTTTGACCTAAACCCTGAAAAGAAGACTTTGGCATGAAGCAAGAATTTATGGCCTCATCAACCAACACCGAGTGAGAATTGAATGAGTAAACTCAATTACCGTGCGTGTCTAAAACTTTAGTCTGGATTTCAACATAATAGAAAAATATCAGTGCAACTATTTTAATTGCTTTCTCAGGTCAATTTCATAACCTTCCAGTACTTCTCTCATCTTTGGATGAATTTGACATTTTCTAAATATCAATAAATTAGAAAAAAAAAATTAAATATTGATTAAATGGAATCTAACTCACGAGTTAAAAGTTTTGAGGTGGAACGAAAGAGAGGCGAGTCAAAAAAATTCACTACCAAATGAATCTAACTCTTTCTTTGTAATTTTTTTATTAAAATTATTTACTACTTTCAATTATACCACTAACGCTTCGTTTTTTAAAATGATATGATATACTTAAATTATTTAAATACTTAATTTATTTGTCTATAAAATATTTGCTCTCACTTTCTTTTTTACTTGCATTCTTTATAATATGTATCACTTTTCTTAATTGTGATTAATATTTAGTGGAATAGATTAAAACCTTTGTTGTTGTACTCTTATAAATAGATGAGTCAATCCATTTTGATCGTGTTACAATAAATTTATGAAACAAGTGTGAGGTGAAAAACCAAAATATGCTTAAATGATTCAATCCATTTAACCTATTAATTTGTGATAAGTCAAAATTTTAAATCGCTTCAAATTAAATGAAGTTGAATTAACTCATTTTAACTCAATTTATATGAATCATCCTGTGTAAGTGGAGTTAACTAACTTCAATACTCCTAAAGATGGGGTTGATATTTCAATGTTTACATACACATTTATGTAGAAAAGTTAAATTAAATTAAATTTTACATAATTTAAACAAATTAATTTGTAGCCATTATCGTATAATTTATCTAAAGTTTTCTTACAACTTGAAAACAAAAAAAAAAAAAACTTATTTTATTTTTTTCCTTTTACTTGTCCAAAATTTTGTCGAAACATACATCAATATATATCATAGATAGAAAGTCCAAATTGTCTATATTACTTGCTTACCTACTTCATCAACAACAATGATTTCAAACCTTATCCGGCCAGAAAAAAGAAAGAGCTTCTTAGAGTTCTTTTAAATTGTCACTCATTATCAGTGCAATGTGACAACAAAGTCATAAAGCTTCTTGCCTTCTCATCAGAAAGTCATAAGAACATGTAGAAGACACAAAAAAGATAGTCACACATCTATTCTATGATTACATAACAAATCAACTAATATGTTAATCATTGTAATGGTGAGTGTTGTGGAAGGTAACTTTACAAATTCTAATTACAAAACCAAAATTGCTGCCAAAAAAAAAAACAGCTAACGAAAAGAATGATGAAGAAATTCAGGCACAAGAATGATGCAGTCAATTTCAGAATCAAAAGCAAGAATGCAAGCACCTTAGCCATATCTGCAAGCAACAAAAACTCAACCAGAGCCACCCCTTGGCTTAGCTTCACAAGATCTTTGAAATAAGCTCTTCCGGTATGTACACAGTGCCCTTTCATGGATTCAGACTAGCACGGCTAAAGAAATCTGTGCTATAATTTTGACTACCAAATGCCATTCTCCGAAATAATCTTATTTCTTCAGATTGTTGTGCAGAGTCAAACACCTCACTTTCTCCAAGTTGCATTCCATTTGTTAGATCAGAACCTCCTAAGCTATCAAAAGCTCTAACAACCTATGAAACATAACAATTCAGGAAAACCATGTCAGTAGTTTGTGCATTTGTTTGTTGGTATAATCAAAAACAACATTTTGCAGTTTTTCTAACATCTACCTGTCCCATGCGAGGTCTCTTTGAAGCTGAATGCCGCACACAAGCTGCGGCAACCTCAATCATGCAATACAATTCACTCTCGATGTAATTCTTTTCTAGCCTTGGATCTGCCAAACTACTGAATTCCTCAGTATCGATTGCATGACTCAGTAAAGGACGAGCCTGAAAAATAAAGTAGTGGCATCAATATGTTTGAATTTTACAACTTTAGACAGTTTCTGGCTATAAAACTGTGTAATTTCATGCATGCAACTATTCACACAAGCACACTTCGACCATGTCAACCAAAATGTTCTTTTTCACAGGTAGAACTATAATACCAAAGCAATGTGTATTGGCTTTTGTTCTTCATCGTTCTTCAGCAAGATTCAAGGCAAAAAAGTCATAATCTAATTGAATTATGAAGGGCCCTGAAAGTTTCAGATACAAAGCTGTGAACTACATTATGCATGCTAAACTTAAAACCAAAACATTCCACTCTTTTAGCTTTGATTGGAACCATGGCTGTTCTACAATTTTTGCTAATAGTAAGCATTTTGTCATCCTTCTCATACTTCAGTTACTACGACAAAAATGATGCAATTTCCAAAGGGAAGAAAAGCAAAATCAAGAAATAGACTTTAGGCTTCTCTCTCAAGATTCACAAAAGGATAGCAAAGCAACACTAGAAAAAGAAGGATCTTTATATACCCATTCAACCAGGCTTTCATCTCCCAGAGGTTGGGATACATCTACCGGCTTCCGGCCGGTAATTAGCTCCAAAAGCACGACTCCAAAAGAATATACATCAGACTTCTCAGTCAATTTACCACTTGAAGCATATTCAGGGGCAACATACCTTCATGAGGGTGGAAATCAAGTTAATACAGCAGTTTTCTCTGAAACAGTGAAAAATAAAAGAGAAGTTTGGAGACATATCAGTGAATGCTCACCCAAAAGTTCCCATGACACGCGTGGTAATATGTGTATTTGCATCAAGAGCTAATTTGGCAAGCCCAAAATCTGAGACCTGACGTTGAAAACTATAGTGTAAGATTTGGATTGATACAAATAGAACAAGCTATCAAACTTCGAACAAGTAGAATGACAGATACCTTAGCTTCATAATTGAAATCTAAAAGAATGTTTGACGACTTGATATCCCTGTGAATGATCCGAGGATTGCCTGAAATGTTCATGACATTCAACAGGATTAATAATAATACAACATCTCTAAGCATTAGATGAGTCAGCTACATGGAAGTTGATGCCGTTGATCCATGTCACAAAAAATATCAATATTTGACTAGATTTTAGGAATTTACGTGCAATTCAAGACAGGGAAAAACAAAATAAGGATTGATCATTACAATCTTCATGGAGATAAGTTAGTCCTCGGGCTGCGCCAGCTGCAATTTTAACACGGTTTGCCCATTCTAGCACAGGCTGGTTTTCCCCTGCAAAATACAATTTCAGTCAAGAATCAGAGATAATCAAACTGAACTAAATCATTCCTTTATCACTGAGATGGAGTTTACCATGTAGATGGAAGTAAAGGGTATTGTTAGGAACGTAGTCATAGACAAGTAGTCTTCTGTTGTCTTCAATGCAGTATCCAACTAAAGAAACCAAATGGCGGTGATGTATACGACTGATAATTTCCACTTCAGCTTTGAATTCTCTCTCTCCCTGGCCTCCACCAATCTTGAGTTGTTTCACTGCTATCTCCCTTCCATCAGGAAGGTGCCCTTTATACACACAACCAAATCCTCCCTCACCCAAAAGATTTTGACTTGAGAAACCATTTGTGGCCTTAATCAGTTCTTCATATGAAAACCATGACCTTGAGTGGCCTAGTCCACCAGGATCAGATGGCGTGTACACAACATCACTGCCAGAGCCACTTTGCACAAGAGGAGCTGAGGAATGTGTTTTAAAAAACGATGAATCTGCACAAAGTCACAAACTTGAATTAACTTAAATGCTAAACATTTTCAGAAACTCTCTGATCTAACTTAACCAAAAGCTGAGGTATATAAATTTTGCCTGATTCAGGAGAGGAGGCAAGAGTGGATGGCATGACATAACCACCATTCACAGGAATCTTTCTCTTTTGCCTTCTCATGCACCATATAAGAACACCGATGAAGCCAAGAAGCAGAAATCCAGCCGCCACAGTAATAGCCACTACACCAGCAGTGCTGATTCCACCTCCAGAGGCTGTGGGGTTCGGAGTAGGGGATGGGGGCGATGAAACTTTCGAGGGGGATGGCGATGGCGGGGATAATTGAGTAACTGCAGGTGGTGGAGGTGATGAGCTTGGCGTAGAATTTGAAGGGGGAGCTGGTGAGGAACTTGGTGTGGGAGGAGGACTAATCCTAGAAGGTGGGTTGGATGGTTCAGGTGCTGGCGGCGGCGATGACCCCGGTGACGGCGAATGCACAGGTGGCGGAGGTGGCGGCGGTGACCTTGTTGAGTTTCTTGGGGGCGGTGCAGCCGGAGGAGATGGTGAATTTAGTGGTGGCGAGGCTGGTGGCAACGTGGTGGCCGGCGGTGGTGGCGAATTTCGCGGCGGCGGTGGAGCTGATGGTGATGGTTGTGGTGGTGGTGGTGGAGATGTGCTATTAGGAGGGTTCGATGATGGTGGCGGTGGCGGAGGGCTTCTTGATGGAACTGGTGCTGATGGTGGTGGTGGCGGTGGAGAGCTCGGTGGCACCGGTGCCGGTGCATCCGGAGAAGGCGGAGGAGGAGGAGATGGCTGCGGCGAAGATGGTGGTGGTGACGGCGGAGGTACTGGTGGAGGGGTTATTCCAGACACGGGGGGAGGTGAAGAACTAGGTGGCGGTGACGGCGGCGGAGACGCCGGAGATGGGGTTAGCGGAGGCGGAGATTCTGCTGGTTGTGGCGGAGAAGTGGAAGAAGGGGTTCGCTGCGGAGGAGAAGTGGAAGAAGGAGGTTGTTGCGGCGGAGGAGTGGTGTCGTTGGATGGTGAGGGACTAGTGGAGGAGGGTGGTGTTTGTGGCGGTGGAGAAAGCGTGGATGCCGCCGGAGACGGTGACGCTGCCGACATGTCACGTGTGAATCTGAACACAAAGCAAAGCTCTAAACTTCAGATCCCATAATAACAACCGAAATTCTTAGACCTCAAGCAAAGATGAAAACTTTGGATGAAGATAGTTCTACTGCAATAGTCACCAAACTTTACCAACTAAAAAACCAATGCCTCAGGTGTCACACCTCAAAATCTCGTGACAGCAAAAAACCCAGATCACATAACAGTGCCAATCTCTGCATCACATGCCTTGCTCAAAAAAAAAAAAGACACTCAATATTCCTACTTCAATCTCAACAATATGGTTATTTATGGTACTTTTGTTCCCCACAATCTATGAAGATTCTGTTGTTGTCAGATTTTGCTGACATAATGGAGCACCCAAAGCACCACTAGCAGAAAGAAGAAGCAAAAGGGTCCTCCCTCAAACCTCAAATACCTTTTCTTTGCCTTGTTTGAACAGTACCCATGTTCTCTTCTCCTTCCTGAACGCGTTTTCTTCTTCTGAGTAGAAGGCAATAAACATTGATGAATTTTCAACCTAGTAGAACATGTTTGAATTGAGGGTGTGTTTTTTGTGTGTCGTGTCTGCATAGGCTAGGCTTCAATGGGGTCAGGAACACGGTTACACAGATTGTGTTGTGGTGTGGGGTCCCAAATCCAAAAGCCACGTGACAGTGACTCCAAGAATGCTACCTCACAATTCTCTTTTATTATCAACCTCAAAGCAAATAAATCAAAACCAATTTTTTGAATCATTTTTCGCCACTAACAGCACCACACCGCTGAGGTACAAAAGAGCCAAAAGCACTTCCTTCTGATTAAAGCTTCATCCTCTTTATCAAAAATACAAAGCTTTATTTTCTTTTATCATACCTACAAAATTAATTTTTAAAAATTCAAGTCTTATTCTTTTATATATTACTGGTAGAAACATATTTCATTTTAATTTGTTTCAATAACGTAAATGTTGTTCAAACTATATATATATAAATTGAATTCAGAATGTGTTCCAACTTTGACATTAAATTATAATATTATTATAGCAAACAATAAATAAAAGGGGCCACGCAACGTGAAGGTGCCGTTCATAGAATTGTCAGCGCTATCAGCTTTCCATTTTCTACACTTTATCATAACTTGTAAAGTTTATACTTATGCATGATTAAACTACAATAAGAAAAATATCCTTTGAATGAAATTAATAGATAAATGACTAATTTGGTTTTCAAATATGGAAATCAATTATAATTTATTAGTTAAAAAATAAGATTCTTATTTATTATTTAATATATAAAAATAGACAAATAACTACTTTAATATGATTAACGTTAACAATTTTCATTTTTAATCTAATAAAATAAAGTTACAGTTTTAGAATAATTTTTTTAATTTAGTAATTTTGTTTGATATTTATTATTTGTTTGATTTTCCTTGTGTTTTAATAAATATATATTACTATATTCAATTACAAAAGTGTAATTCTTTTATTATATTAAAAATAAAATATTTAATACTTATTATATAGTTTGTAATAAAATGGTCCACCATATTTAAGGAAAAGAATATAATTGTTGTACCTTTTATCCATTTAATGACAAAATCAAAAAAATTGGTTCTTTGTGTCCACCTCACCTAATTGTCACTTTTGTCTTCATCCTCATGCAGCAAGCAACATTTGATACTATTATTTATGTTTTGCAACATTTTCTATTAGTGAAAAACGTAATTTGATAGTTGAACAAGTAGTGCATAAAAATATATAATTAATAATAACTAGGTCACTGTAAGCTACCGTCACCAATTATAATATTAATTAGTGTAATTTGTCATTACTAATGACCTTTTGCTTCTTGACTTCATTTTTTAGTGCATAATCTCCAGCTCTGGTATCGTAGACATATTATTTTATGTTTCAAGGATTATGAAAATTAATGAACCACATTTTACTAATAATATTCAGCAAATTGGGAATTTAAAATTGAACTTGGACATGCATGAGATTAAGAATAAAAAGATAAGTATAACATGAACATGTTTACATTATTAATTAATGATGTGCAAAAGACAATAAACCATAGTAAGCTCGTACTTTTCATTTTTTTATTTATTTTCTCGTTCTTGTTTGAACGTTATTACAGCATCCAGGAACATCTCATGAGTTTGTTTTCTGATAATTTTGTCGGTTAAGGAAATTATTGCTATAGGTTAATTATTGAAATTTATACACTAAAATAGCAATTGAAAGAACTGTTTTGTTTTCAAATGTAAAAGAATACCATTGCTAATAGCTGGATGAATTAAACAGGTTTTATAATGTATAGAGTTGTATTTCTTAACTAATTTACATTTATTAACTTAACAAATAATATTAAATTTATTAACAACTTTGTATTTCTTAAATTACTTTTTTCATCTAATGTAAACGACTATAATGTATGATAATCTTCATTTTTAAACGTTATCATATAAAAAATAATTCATTTTAAAAATGGAAATATTAGCATAATTTAAACAGAATTATTTTAGTTACTAATACTTTTATTATGTGTGCCTTTTATTAATTTTATTATATTTATTTTATTTTAATAAGATGGATTATTATTTACTATTATTTACTCGTTTTTCTATATATAAATACAACATATTCATACGAAAAAAAAAACCAATAAACACAATAATTCATAAAGTTTAAACATTTTCATTACAAAAGTTGTTTGACTTAATCATTATTCTTATCAATATCTTTTATCTTTTTAACACGGTAAAATTCCAATCAATAAAAACATTACATAAACAATCACATGCAACAATTTATTAGAAAGGAAAAAAATAGAAACACATAACTAAATCTTAAAAGAGAGAATATGACTTATTATGTTAATTTATAATTTATTATAAAGTAGTTAACATTCTAATAATTAAAGTAATTAATCTATTAAATAATTTAATTTTTTTATGAAAATATAAACAAATTGAAAAAAAAATCTTATATGTAAGAATATAATATGTTTGTGTAATGCTAAATGTTAATCAATAACTAGAAAAATATTAGAAGAGAAATATAATTATTTTGATGCAAAAATAGATTTGGAAGATGTTCTTAATGAAGCAAAAGTGTTTATTGGTTATGATAGTGGAAAACCTAGATCTACTTGAATTAGAAAGCAATGATTGATTAGATGATGAGGTGGAGCATAGCATAGGAAGAAGAGGAAGTGGGCATGTGTGTGGACCACCTTTTTCTATCAAACAATGTTTGTTTGGCTGCCCGTGATCATCAAATGTGCTGTGACACAGAAAAATCCTTTAAATTATGGTAAGATTTGGGATCAAGACCTTGTTAACACCGATTGGAAACCTTCAAATTTCTCCCACTTTTCCCCTTTTTAGTTTTTTTTTTTCCTTTTCTTCATCCTCCATGAAAGGTGTGTTCCTCTTACTTTCTTTTACTGCTTTTGGTGTGGTGTTTGCTTCATTTTTATGTCTTGGAAATTTCTTAAAACAACGATAGCTTTTAGTGGAAAAAAAAGGTACGTCTTAATTAGTTCACATATAATGGAAAAAAATTATTGTTGTATAGTTGGATAGTCGAGAGAAAGTCTTAAATGTGCTTTTATTGGATGTTATTAGAATCCAATAGCTTATTAATCCGCTCAAATTGTTGGTCCATGAATCACCAGTTAAATCATATATTATTATTAGGTGTAAAAATCTTTCAATTAATATTCAGATATTTTAAGAAATGTATGATATTATTGTTATTAATTATAAGTATATATATATTTATTGGGTTTTAATTCTGTATATTTTATTTTTATTTTTAAATTTTTTTGGTAGGATTTCAGAAATTGTCCACAAGGATTTAGGTGTATGTATTTAATGTGTATAATGCGAAAAAAAAGTGAAGTGAGAATCATTCTATTCTCTTTTATTCTTGAGATGGTATTCAATTCCTAATTTTTGGGAGCCTCTAACCATGTAAAATTGAACTATCTTAATTATTGTCTAAACGTAATTGTAGTCTTCATTGTTGCTCACTCAACCTCTAATATTTGTTGTGTTCTGAGGCCTCCATCATCATTCACAATTGCAACTGTCATTGTTGTATTTTTATTCCTATCTAGATTAGTATCAATTTTTTTTATCGTTGGAATTGAAAATCAAAACAAGCTTCAAGTTGCAGGAGAGCTATAGTGTGTTTATTCAACCTATCGGTTGAATGGAAAAATTTATTTCAAATGGTCTCAACTCATTAAGACTATTTTAAAAGGAAAAGGCAAGGCTAGCCATCTCCATTATGAACCTCCAACTACAGATGATCCTGCGTTCGGAGCTTAGGATGAAGAAGACTTTGTTCGTGCAAGGTGACTTTAGAAGGGGTGAATAGAGTCTGTAAAAAATTTAAAATATTTATGTGCAAGTATAGAACAATAAAATAAAAATGTAAAGAGTAGAAACGCACACACATAATTTATAATGGTCCACCCTCATCACAAGAGCTACATTTAGTCTCTTAGGCAACCTGTTTAAGATATTTCATGAATCAACACTCTTGACTAGCACGAGTATAATTAAAACACACAAGGTAAATTTCACTTTGTGAAGAATATTACAATATTTAAGTTCTCAACCCAATTCTCACAATTATCTTATTATATAGATATGACTTTGTCGTAGGTTCAACACTTGTGTTGTTCATTTATTTTCTCGTTAACTTTGCATCCTTTATATAGATGTTGGATTGATAGTCGTTGAGGATTTGAATTTGTATAGCTCCATTAGTCTTCTCCTTGATTGTTCTTTATATGGAATGACTTGATACATTCCTCAATGTAATCCTTCAATTCTTTACATATCTCTTGCTGAAATTCTATAATTGCATTTTCTCTTTCTTGTTTCAACACAAGCTTGATTTAGAATATTTTCAATTTAATCTTCGCCAATGTTCAACTTATTCCTACATAAGAAAACTTTGTTTAGCATTATTTTAAAATAACCATTTGATTATTAATCATATAGAAAGTTTCCATATATATGAAAAATAAACGTTATAGCTCTTTCAATAATTTGATTTTCCAGCAATCAAAACGTCTGGTGCCTTATTTGATGACTTTACTCGTTTGGTCAATGTGACTTGTATCATCAGATTTGACTCATCTAGTCAATGCACTCGTCTAGTTAAGTTCACTTCATTCTGACTTGTCTGGTCAACTCATTTGACTTGAGTCATCTACTCTTCACTCCCATAATTGTTTCATTCAATCTTTATATTTCATCTAGGCTTTACTAGTTATGCTTTTAACAAAGCTTGTTTGAACTCATGAACACACATTAGATAATTTATTAAATAATCACAATTTATATTTAACAAATCAATTAACAACATTTAGTCAATGATTCATTTAATATTTGACATAGTCTAATGATGTCTTGATGTGATCCCAATAAGGCTTACAACTTGGGTCAACGCCTAGGCCCAAATCATGCTCAAGGCTCAATACATGGCCCACATGCACCTTCAAGCCCAAGCCCATCAAAAGGCCCAATAACAAGGGGCATGCTAAAAAAGATCCAATTGGGTTTCATTCAAGATGGCCCAAACCCACATGGGCTTCTCACACTCTTCACATGAGCCAAAGAAGATGTGATGATTTGAAGAGGGGTTTTAACTAGCAATAGAATATCAATAAGATTGTCCCATTGTTTTGGCCTTGTTTTCTAGAATAATAAGCC
>Ga0099822_1011442_pt1 | contig 10809 bp, 8 predicted proteins | sample CowpeawhiteBW_FD_76839 | JGI IMG/M metagenome (GOLD analysis project Ga0099822, IMG submission 76839) | Root nodule microbial communities of legume samples collected from California USA - Cow pea white BW | ecosystem: Host-associated > Plants > Roots > Nodule | place: USA: California | collected... | reverse complement strand
TTTTTTGTTTGAGTGTGAGATTTTTTTTTTTTTATTCTATTTTTTAGTATGATCTAAAAAATATTTATATATTATAATATATATCACATAAAAAAAATATATATATATATATATATATATATATATATATATCATTAATCTTAAATTGTATTTTTTTAGGATGTGTTTGAAAATACCATGAGAAAATTGATTCTATTTTACGTGAGAAAATTAATTTTGGTTAATGGCGAAGTTAGAAAGAGTTGTTTCTGTAAATTTTTTATCTACAATTTAATCTCTGTTCTATTTATTTTAATTTTTCATCTATAAATTAATGGTAAAAGTAATGAATAATATATTTATGTTTTGTCATTGATATTTGTTATACTCATGAATAATAAAGTTTTGATAAATTTGTTATTTTTAATATCAAATATAAATATAACATTGATATAAATAATAAATTTAGTCTTAAGGAGACACAATATTTTTCTATTTTGTAAAAAAATATTCTGACAAAATTGAAACAAATAGAACTGAGATCAAATTGAAACAAATAAACATATATAAGAACTAAATTGAAATAAATAGACATATATGGAGAGTAGGTTGAAATAGACATTTGACAGATACTTTATCATGTGACAATACCTTGTTACGTGTCACTAATATCACGTGTCACACACAATGTCACGTATTTAGGATTTGACACGTGACAATTTAAAAAAAAAATTAAAAAAATCAGGAATTGACATGTAACACATCATTAACTATATTTGCAAAAAATTAACAGAATGTACTATATTAATGCAATTTTGAATATGAATACTAAATTAAAATAAACTTAAGAGTAAGTACTATTTTAAAATTTTGAAACCAATGTTCTGAATAATTAAGCCGAAGTTAATTAAGCCAAAATTGATCAAAGCCATCGAGGTAAAATGGTGAGGTTTGATAATGAAACGCGCGTAAACCATCTAAACGCAGGACCTTTCAGAGATGTTGAAAAAATACAACAAAAGATTAGTATGTAGTTTTTGCTGAGTTGATTTGGACAATTGCAGGACCTTTCATAGTCGATATACAGTGTAGAAATGTTCTCCCATCGTAAACAAATTCTTCGTTTTTTAAAAGCACCAATTCTCTCAATTTATTTTATTAATATTGTTTCGCTTTCTTGCAATATTTTTCTTTTACGAATTAGGATATATTTACACCATCCAAGTGTTTTCAAATTGGTCATTTATATATAATTATAGAAACTAATTTAAATCAAAGTCAAATGTGATCTGTCTACTGTAAAGCATTATGGGATAGGATGAGAACCAGGTGTAGATTTGATTATAACGTCTTCATTTTTATATTAAAATTTTATTTTCTTCTTTGTGTATTATAAATATGAAATATTTGTTTTTTCTTTATCTTTATTAAAAAAAATATGCACTTACTTTCATATTCATTTATTTATTGTTTCAAATAATAAAATTAAATATTTTTTATAAAAAAAATCATTAAAAAAATATTGTATTATTAAATGTTCTCACCAAATTAAGATAAAGTGCTTTAGAGGTAAAAGTAATGAAATTATACGAAGACAAGTTGACAATAAACTATCGATCTATTTGCATCTTGGAACACTCATGTTGATAAGAGTTTAAAGAGAATAAAAAATAGAATGACATAAAAATGAGCACAGAAAATTGAATAAATGCTCAATATATGTATTTATAGGTTTTTTTACCCATTAATAAATAATATAATTAGTTATTTTAAAAATAGTTTGTTAACTGTAATATGATAATTAGTTATCACATCATAAGATATTATCTGAAAATGTTTTAAAAGTATTTTTCAACATATTAGAAGATACATTAATTATTTAATGTAAAAAAACATATATTACTTTCTATTATGCTAAACATAAAAAAGAAATTATTATTACATAAATACCAAATAAACAGTATAAATAACACTCGAATAAATGTCAAATAATTATGAAAAAAAAATTGAAATATATATCTTCAAAATAAGTATTCTAAGTAGTTATCATAACTTAATAATTTAAGATATTATCTGAAAATATCTTGAAAATGTTTTCTAATATATCAAGGGTACATCAATTATTAAATGTAAAAAAAATGTATTTTTTCTATTATGTTAAATATAAAAAACATAATCATATAAAAAAATTATAATCATATATTAAATATGGAATAAAAATATAAATAACAGTTAAATAATCGTGAAAATAAATAAAAGAGAAATATGCGTCTTAAAAATAAGTTAGAAAACTAAAAACAATATAAAATAACATAAGTTTGTTACGTTACCAGTTACCAGATAATTAAAAGTATTCTAATAATTTGAAACAAAAATAACATGATGGATATCTAAATACTTTTCCATTTCTATAACTAACTTAAGCAAATCTTATCAATACGAAGAGGAAGATTTTGGTCAAAATTGGAACGTAGTCTTATAAGGTGTCTTTCTTTTTTATTGTATTTTTTTTTTTTATATGATGTTTGCCTTTTCATTTCAAAACCAGTAAAAAAGACGATTTAAAATTGTAATTATGAGGATTTTTAGTGAATTATTCAATAAAAACATTTACGTTGTGTTTGGATAATTTAATAAAATAATTTATTAATTTAAACAATTTCTTTAAAGTAAAATGACTTCTTTGATGGAGAAAATTAAAATTCCACTAGTTAAAAAAAGTTTATTGGTCAAGATAAAAAAAGTCTACAAATTCAAAAAGTCGACTTAAATCGACCTTCAGCTTAGATTGAATCATATTGACATCTAGTCTGAGCCGACTTAGTTTGATTATGAGTCTAGACTGACTTGAACCAACCTTTGGTCAAAGCCAAAGGTTGAGTTGCGTGAATCCAAGCTAAAAATCGACTTAAGTCACCTGAACTGAAGGTTAAGTCATGTCGTTTCGTACCGATTTGACATAAACCGAATGTCGAGCCAATTCAGAATAAACCTAAGGTTAAACCAATTTGACATAAACCAAAGATCGAACTAAGTCGCCCCGAACCAAGGTCGAATCAAATGGTCAAAAGTAGATCTGAATCAACCAGGACTGAAGGTCGAGTCGAAACGACCTGAGAAGAGTTGGGTCGAGTTGGCCTGGGGAAAATCGCCCTAAGTTAACACGGGTCAAAAGTCTAGCCAAAGACAAATGTAAAAACGAATATTAGAAAGGAAGTTCCACATTAGTTAGAACTTATAGTGAGACTTACTTTGTTATAAAAGGATTTACCTCAAGTTCAACAAAAAATCCCATGTACGGATCCAACCTCTCATAGAACTTGACGTACCAGCCTATCAGCTTGTGTCAATGTGGGATCCATCGTTGTCCTACACCAATTAGGCCTCTAAGTACAACAAATTGAAGCTCATTTTGTCCAACATACAATGAAACTATTCTTTAGTATATTGGTGTGCATCAGATATTTCCACTATCATCTTTAACAACAATCTAAGGTCAAACTTCAATGAATTGATTCACATTTGAACACCCTGTAAAGAAAAATTTGTTAATGAGTCTGTCCTTAGTCTTTTAAACCATAACACATATATACTAGACATCTTTAATTTCATTTGTTGACTTCGATTTAGAAATAAGAGTAGCATGTATTAAACATTATATAAGTTATGCATTCCAGAAATCATCAGATTTTAATATTTTCAAGCCATGACAACAATGCAAAATCAAGCATGACTTATAGGAAATTGACCAAAAGACTTACCCTCACAATGCTTCCACCAGCTACACCTCCTTTTATTCCATCAACCTCAAAACCATGTTTATTAACATCAAATGACCATATCACGATCGTATTAGGTGGAGAAACAAAGTTCCTTTGAGGGATTGGGATCTTCTTCACAATATACTCACACACAACATCAATATTATACTTTAAGTGTGCTGAAATGGGTATTATTGGTGCACCATCAACAACAGCTCCCTGGTAAGTTATAAAAAAAATAGAACAATTATCATGTAGGTTATTGAAAACGAACCCACTAGTGTAAAAGAAATCTCTTCAAAGAAACTTACATGTATAAACTTGGAAATTGCTTCATGCTGATTGATTGCCACATTTTCCTGAATCAAGTCAACCTTGTTTCGAAGGATTATTATATGTTGTAGACGCATAATTTCCACAACATCTAAGTGCTCAACGATTTGTGGTTGTGGGCAACTTTCATTAGCAACTACGAGTAGTAAGGGTCCTTCATGATTGTTGTTCCATTGAGCATAGTGGCCATGAGAATATCATGCCCCAACAGAAATTGGTAAAGTAAAAAGAAATATCTCACTTGTGAAAACAAACCATACGTTATACACAATAAAAAGCAGCCCAAAAATAATGCAAATCCAGGACATTACTGGACAATCCACAAATGAAACATGTCTCAACAATTTCATCTTGTTGTTTTCGAACCCTGGCACATCACACTTAGGACTACCTTCTTTCCCACTTCCATAAGTCTTGTAAAAAAAATTGATCAGCTCACCAAAAAGTAAATTATTACCTGATATCATTGCGACTAATGTAAAAATAAACACCAACTTGTAGCACATTGATCTTGAACTTGAACACCGTTCAACTTCACAATTGTATATTTTTGCAACAAATACCAACGTATGAAACTGAAAAAATTCAAACACGAAAAAAAAAAAAAAAACTAAAAAATCATAAACACTTTAGCAAAACTATAAAACAAAACAAAATCTCAAAAACAAAAGCGAAGAAAATAAATGTCATATTTGATCAAACTCGGAAAAAGCAAAGTAAAACTCAAAAAGTAAAAACTTAAAAATAATGAATAAACCAAAATCACAAACGAAAAAACTAAAAAACAAAAATATAATACCTTGACAAACTTAGGAGATGTAGAGAATAAAATCACCTAACACCATCCTTAAAATTAAAAAATTGATCTCAATGCAACCTCGGTTAGAGTTATTAATGCATGCAATATCAATTAACTCAATGCATAATATTTCCTCCATTAAACAATTATAGAGATGAGAAAACACAAAATTATTTTTATGACCAAACAATGAAGCGGAAAGGAGGTTGGACACCAGGGCTAAAGTAGTAAAATACTGAATCCTAAGTTTAGAAAACAGACAACATATTTAAAAGACTGGAAATTAAAAAAAAAAACATGTAAAATTAACGGGTATCAATGAATAAAGTTGGAATATTTGGACAATAGATGCGTGCTTTTACAAAAAAAAAATTGTAAAATGAACATGTATTAACGAATAAAATTAAGATATTTAGATAATATCTGGGTGTTTGTTTTCATGTATTACCGAAAGAGTTTCTATAAATATTCATAGTAAGAGTACTTACGTGACAAATTTCTCATAGTCTAGTTTATTTATTTGTATTAGTACTTAATATTTATTTATCTTTGATGTTGTCGTAGCTTTTAAATAACGCAGCGTGTATTGGATTAGGATCCTATCCAATGGAAGTCAGCGAAGAAGGCACAAGGAGGGTGCAACACCTCGCCCAATCGGGTCTCTCCCGGGTTCCACCCGAATACATTCAACCCCTTCATACCCGACCCTTTTTTCACACCCGAACCGAACCTCGGAATATTCCTCTCATCGACCTATCTTTCTTCGACCCGACCCGCCGCGCCTCCACCCGCGAATCCATCGCAAGCGCCTGCCGCGACTGGGGCGCCTTCCACGTCACCAACCACGGCGTCCCTCTGTCACTCCTCGATGCCATACGCCGCGCTGGCCGCGCATTCTTCACCGAATGCCCCATGCCGGAGAAGCTCCGCTACGCCTGCTCCACGGCTGCGTCGGAGGGATACGGCAGCAAGATGCTGGCAACCTCCGATCAGCAGCAAGACGACGCCGTCGCGCACATCCTCGATTGGAGGGACTACTTCGACCACCACACTCTCCCCCTCTCTCGGCGGAACCCTGATCGGTGGCCGGAGTTTCCCCCCGATTACCGGGACACGGTGGCGAGGTACAGCGACGAGATGAAGATTCTGGCGCAAAAGTTGCTGGCTTTGATATCTGAGAGTCTAGGGTTGCGTGCTTCGTGCATTGAAGATGCTGTTGGAGAATTTTACCAGAACATCACGATTAGCTTCTATCCTCCGTGTCCCGAACCAGATCTCACGCTTGGGTTGCAATCGCATTCTGATATAGGTGCAATCTCGCTTTTGATTCAGGATGACGTGGAGGGTCTTCAAGTGCTTAAGAGTGGTGATGAAGGTGGTGACAAGTGGGTCACTGTTGAGCCCTTGTCAGATGCTGTTCTTGTTCTCTTGGCTGACCAAACTGAGGTAAATAAACTGTTGACCCCTTTAGTTTCTTATAAATTTACTCATGGAAATTCTGTTGAACTTGAACATTTGATTTTTGTACTGGACAAATGTTGTTCTTAGGTCTTTTTGGGTCTGGTTTTCAATCATAATTGAAGTTTTATCTCGGTAATTTATACTGATATTTAGTTGTTACCTTGTCTGATGACACAAAGGGCTATTGAATAATAGGACTAGGGGTGTGCTTGGGATAACATTGGGTTGAAAGTAACCCACGTTTTTCCCTAATCCACAAATACAGTTCCTTCTCTGTTTTCAGTTTCCAAATATGTGTGGAGGATGCTTAGTATTTTTCAAACGGCAAATCAAACACCCACTAAGAGTATCTGAAGAGAAGAAAGTGCTTGATAAAAACCTTCTGAAAGACTTATTCTTAATGAGTGAAATTTGGTTGAGTTGCAGTGATCACGTTTCCCATTTGGGTTTACTCCCAAACTAGTGAGAGCTAGGTGAATTTCAACTGATAGAGGAAAGAGGGATAGAAAAAGTGTTAAAAAAGAATGCAGTGTGCTTCTAATATGAAATAAGTGGGTTGGAGACTTTTAGCAGATTGCAGATATTAGTCTTTTAGCAGATTGCAGATATAAAAAAAGAATTGCAGATATTAAAGTTGGGGTTAATTAATTCACAATTAGTCTTTTTGCAAGTTTTCAACTAACAGAAAGTTGTTTTGGCACCAGATTATAACCAATGGAAGGTACAGGAGCTGTGAGCATAGGGCAATTACTAATCCTGATAGAGCAAGGCTTTCTGTTGCAACATTTCATGACCCTGCTAAGACAGTCAAGATCTCCCCTGTCTCTGAACTGATAGATGAGTCATCGCCTGCTAAATACCGTGATGTTGTGTATGGAGACTATGTGTTTTCATGGTATACCAAAGGCCCGGAAGGAAAACGAAATATTGATGCACTTGTGCTGGATTCTTAGGTTTGTGCTTTTTTATCTCTCTTTGTCTCGTGGCTTGGTTGTGTCTTGTGGGGGAAAGGAAGTAAAGTTATTTTATAATGTAAAATTCTCTTACTTGGATAGTAAATAAAACCTTGAATCTTCCTTACTGTGGCAAGCTGTTTGTAACAGACGATGATAATCACTATTATGTTGTGATTAAGAACAATATGATACCTACAATCTTTCTTTGACCTAACTTAAAAACTTAATATTGTAACCGAAAAAAATTATAAATAAATAAGTAAATGCACTATGAACTGACTAATTGAATCAACTTTTCAAAAAATGAAATTTAATTGAAAAAAAAAAAAGACTTGAATTATTTCAACAGAAATGACTAATTTAACTCATTTATAAATTAATTTATTATTTACTGATGGACTTATACCAGCTTCAATCAAATGTTGCAATTTTTTGTGACATACAATTAAATGGATTACATTCACACAACGTGGACAAACATTTTGTTAACATATATAACACTTTAGGGTAGATGATACACTAAATAAATTTATTTGATTTTAAGTGTTCGCAGAACTTTTATCATCATATGGAACTTTGTTTAAATTCTTAGAGATTTACAAACTTTAATGAGAATTGCTTAGAGTTTATTATGTATTGGAGTTTGTTTTAGTTATTGTTTTTATATATTTATAAATCTGCTCACAATGCAAAACTTGTAAGATCTTTGGCTTATATGAATCTGATTGGTAAAAACTGTCCAAGAATGTGGATTATGCACAAAATAAGTTAGATATAAAAAAAAAAAAACTCACTTATGTGTCATTAATTTGTGTCACTTGTAATGACTGTATTTTAGAGAACCATCGTTTGGGCAGAACTCAAAAAAGGCAACAGCCCATGGCTAGTGAAATTTCTAACAGACAAACCCTTATTTACAGTTGAACTCAAAGTATGCACCAAATTATAGCCTTTTCACCAATGACTAGACAACTTTGTTACATCTTGCAGAGTTATACTCGAACTCATATAATGAACCATCTATATCAATGCATAGAGTGACATTCACCTTTAATCTTGAAGATAACTGCAAAAACACAAAGATTTATTATATATACAGCAAAAGTAAATCTGTCATCAGTACATCATACATGTAATGTACAGTTGTGACAACGGTTCTCAGTTCTCACCACAGAAAACAGTGCAGAAAGCCCAACACCAACACCAATCCAAAAGAGCGGTGACCTTCTAGAAATATAGTAAATAGATAAATCAAGTGTGAATTTACATGCAAAAGATGTCAGCAAACTTAAATCAATAAAATATCCATCAACCACGACCACCTCAGTAGCGCCCATCCTAAAAACATGAGATAACAATTTTAAAGAAAAGTAATATGAAAAAGGTAAAGAGAGTAAATGATTACATAGTTGAGGACGGAGGTGGTGATAATTGTGGGTTAACTCCAATTGATGTCGTTTCTTGAGTTTTTGAAGAAGAAACACTTGCAAAATGATTTACTATCAGCTTCTCCTGCACTGTTTCACTGACATGCATTACTTATACGTCTTAAGCGATGAGTGAAAAATATTGATAGAGATATTCAACTTGCACAGCAAGCACTCATTAATCACAAGAGAATAGAAGTCAATAGACAATATAAATATACATTACTCAAATGGATTCAAAATACACAGACATGAGATTAATTTTTTAACCATGGATTCAAATTCAAAATGCTATCAAGATAAGCTTGAGCAAAACTCCAAAATCCACAATCTGTGTCTGTCTACGAACACTATCTTCTTAGTGTAGAAGTAATACTCTTAAACATAGAGTGGTGAACTATTATTATATATAGAATGATATATCGATTCATCATAAATTAGGGCTCATTTGTTTGTATTTTTAAACATAATTTCATGAACTAAAAACATAATTAAACCAGAAAAAGAAGAGGATTTAAACTTTTCTAAAAGAGTGGCTTCCAAAACAAGAGTCGTATCACTAAAATTGTCTTTCTCAATTACCTGCATATCCAAAACACTCCCTTAAACCCTTGCAAATGTCAACATAGTGTATTCGTATGACTCAAATCCAACAACAGAACCAACATGTTCAATTCGGTTTCTATCTTGCCGAGGAAGAAACAAAAAGCAAAAAAACACAGCAAAAGCATAATCAGGACCTATCAATTCAACTTCAACAGTACACATTTCATTTTATTGGACTCTATCAGAATGCAGTGATTCAGTTAATGAAGCACCTGGCCTTTCCCTTTCTGAGGAACACAGCCACGTGAGGAGAGCTCATGGCTGCAGTGGCAGAACAACGAGAACAGAGCACGGGATTTAGGCACGAAAGAAGAAACACAGGTATGTAAACTCTTCTCTATCTTGATTTGAGAGTAATTTCTGAAGTTACAAACTGGAACGAGAAACCTATCTTAAATAGGTTTAGAAAGGGAGAAAAACTAAAAACCTAGATAACTGATAAATCAGTTATCGTAAAACCTAGGGGGAAGAAACAGAAAACCTAAAGGGTTTCAATATCAGTGAATCTTTTTCCCATCAAGAATAAAGATTCTAATCCCCCATCAAACACACCAATGCTAACATAGAAAGATAATAAGAAAACTAGACAAAAAGTTGAAAGAACTGAATACCAGATTTCTGACCATGATGGGAGGAAGAGAGCGCAGAAACACGGTATCGGCAACGGTGAGGAGCAATGAAGACCCTCCCAAGAGAGAAGGGCTTTCTTCTTAAAACATCTCTGTCAGTGGCGTCTCTTGCAAGAACACGTCCCAACATCAAAGGTTTAGAGGAAGACACAAGGGCCAAGTTAAGGTTCTCCATCTTCTTCTCACTTCCAAGCAATGTAACCTAGAGAAGGGGCAAGATTGCAATGGAGTGTGGAGTGGCTAATGAAGGTTTGAGGTTTTGGGTACGAGATTTTGTACAGAATATTTGCTAATATTTTATTTATTTATTTTTACTTTTATATGTAAAAAAAATCAGTACTAAATGAATATATTATATATAAATAATGAGCGAAGAGGGGGAAGATAAAGCAAAACACATAAAAGATGTGAATGAGAAATACAGAGAGAATAATCAGAAAGATAAAGCAAAATACATAAAAGATGTAAGATTTATGAGAATATAAATCTGGCAGAACCGATTAGATATTCTTTCATAAACTTTCATCTCAAGAACATGAAAGATAAATACAAAATATAAAATGTTTTTAAGCCTTTAAATGATTATCGCATCTTTTAATAAATATTACTCAAGGCATCCGTAGATAGAGATGGCAAATAAACCCGTCCCCGTGGGTATTGCCCGAACCCGTCCCTGTTTTGATGGGAATCCCCGCATTGACTGGGTATGGGTATGGGTATGGGGAATCCCCGACTTTTTCAGTTGGGTATGGGGATGGGTATGGAGATGTACATATACCCGCCATAATACCCGTCCCCGTCATATCTCTATTCTCGTTTAAATTATTAAAATATTCACAATTAATCAAGTCACCCCTA
>Ga0099822_1011441_pt1 | contig 10809 bp, 6 predicted proteins | sample CowpeawhiteBW_FD_76839 | JGI IMG/M metagenome (GOLD analysis project Ga0099822, IMG submission 76839) | Root nodule microbial communities of legume samples collected from California USA - Cow pea white BW | ecosystem: Host-associated > Plants > Roots > Nodule | place: USA: California | collected... | reverse complement strand
GCAACGATCACAGAACAAACAACAGCAACCACCCAAGTGGGAGTGAATTCCAAGTTGTTCCCTTCTTCACCACCACCACCACCACCCATTTTGTTTTTCTCTTCACACCCTTCTCAGATTTTCTCTCTATCTATCCCTATATATAGCCCTTCTTCTCTCTCTTCAATTTTCTGTGTGAAACAGCTTCTTCTGAAGACCCTTTTGCCTCTGTAACTCGCCACATTGAAAATTAATTGTGCTGAGTTATGGAATTTGAAAGCTCGAATTTATTGTTTCTGGGATATGATCCCATTCCTTGAAAACTCTTGTTGGAAACCTTTGACGTATGTACAATTTGCAAGTCTTATGCTCTCACGATTCAATGTTATGTGTCTCACATGATTCTTCCATTTTTATAGTTTTTGTGAAACCTTGTTACGCGCTTCTTACTCAATTAGTACAAAAGACTAAGTGATTGATCTATCAAATATTTAAACTTCATTATATAAAGAAAAAGAAAAAATAATGTGACGTAGTTGTAGGAAGATGTTTGAATGATTCTGTATCTTAAATTTTATGGGGGCATGGTTGTCTTTTCACTGTGATCACTTAAATTAATTAAGTATGCATTACAGTCATGAAATAAATAAGTTCGAATTTAATTTAAAACTTGTTTTAAGTTAATGGGGATTTAAATTTGTTGGACAAATTAAATGTTAATTCGTGTCCTTAAAGGATAGGTGAATAAGTTAAAAATATATTTTTTTATTAAAAACGTTAAGCGTGTTCTTTTATCAGTTTTTAGATGTTATTTTCTTTAAAAAATAAATTTATTAATTAATTATTTTGAGACACAAACTAGCAAAGCATGTTTTATAGTAAAAAAAATGTTAAATTATTCAATTGGTCCCAATTTTCTTATGAAAATTTGAATTTGATCCCTCAATTTTAAAAAGTGTTAAATAGGTCCCTAATTTCGATAATTTGTTTCAATGAAGCCCCTTCCGTTAAAATGGCAGAAACGGCGTTAAGAGCACAGTGACGTGGAAATGTTAGACTGAAATGTGTCATTTATATTTAAATGCATTGAAAAACAATTAAGAATTGCTATATATAAGTGTAATGAATCATCCACAAACCCCATTGTTCATCCTTCAAACTTTTCGTCCCCTATGATGCACAAAAATATATAACCACAAACACCTATATAATCACATACACCTATATAAGCACATACACTTATACAATAAAGTAAAAAACATCCAAACAAAAAAGGGAAAACAATAATAAAAGGGGGACCACAAGGGAACACAAATTCGAACATGGTGGTGGGTCATACACTGAACTTTAATAAAGTTCCAATATTTAAACCCAAAATAACACAATCATACTTCACTTTCGCAATAAACAAACAATTAAACGGTGCATGCCGACAGAAATGGGAACTTCGAGCTGAAATGCATAACTCACCTGACAACCCTCTGCTTCCACCGAGATCGCAATTCCACTACGAACACTATGATTCCAGCTGTTCGAACGCCAACTTTCCAGCACAAAGATCCCACACCCTGGCGATGCTTCTGCGAACCACTCCTTCGTCCAATTTCGCCAACGCACGAAAACCCTAGAAGAACCCTGAAGCCCCAATTTGAAGCTCAAGTCCAACGCCCTTTCTGTTTTATTACATCTTAATTACAACATTTATTAACTTCCAACAACGTTTTTAGAAAATAATTATTTATTACAACATTTAATAACTTTCCACACCGTTTTCACAAAATAATTATTTATTAAAGCATTTCAAAATTCCATGTGTACCACATTTAATATGCCACTTCACTGTTCAGTTCTGTCTTACATTTCCACGTCACTGTGCTCTTAACGCCGTTTCTGCCATTTTAACGGAATGGGCTTCATTGAAACAAATTATCAAAATTAGGGACCTATTTAACACTTTTTAAAATTGAGGGACCAACTTCAAATTTTCATATGAAAATTGGGACCAATTGAATAATTTAACCTAAAAAAAACACGTAGACTTTATTTCACTTTTTCAAGTTCAATAATATTATGCATAAAAACAATGGATTAAATATGTTTTTGGTCCCTCAAGTTTCAGTGAATTTTGGGATTAGTCCCTCTTCAAAACTTTATAGCAATTTAGTCCTTCATCTTTAGAAATGCATGAATTTAGTTCTTCTTACCAAATTTTGTTAAGTTTATTTGACATTTTAAACACATTTTATGATAATATTTGAGTTAACATTGAAGCAAAAATGTATCAAACGGTGTAAACAATTCAAATATTATCATGAAATGCGCTTGAAACGTCAAATAAACTTAACAAAACTTGGTAAGAAGGACTAAATCCATGCATTTCTAAAGATGAAGAATTAAATTGGTATAAAGTTTCGAAGAGGGACTAATCCCAAAATTCACTTAAACGTGAGGGACCAAAAACATATTTAACCCTAAAAAAATATATAAGTATAGATGAAATGGAACCTTGGTTATTAAAAGAGTATCTATAAGTATGACGATAATTGGGTGAGTCATTAGACCGAAGCATAGGGATGCAAGAAAAAGTTGGACCTTCTTTATTCTTGTTTTGCTTGGGATTTTTAATTGATCGGCCTAGTTTGTTTCCTCTATGCACTTTTTTTTCCTGCATCCCCATAAAATATTTTATCTCTATTTTATCCTACAATAAAAGTATATTAAAAAATTTAAATTTCTTTTTCTTTCTTTACATAATATCCCTCTTAACATTCACAATGCTATCTCCATCATCTTCTTCACGCGTCACCAATTTCATCTTTACATAACTATTTTCAGATTGGCCAATCCGAAATGCATTCCTGATTTTGTTAGTGTATACTAGATTACCCAATTTGGTATGTATATTTACATACTAGATTACCTAATCAGGTATGTAAATTTACATACCAGATTGGGTAATCTAGTATACACTCCTAGATTCAGTAATGTATACTGGATTGACCAATTCGAAAGTGAATGGTTTTATGTTTTTTTGTTGGTGACTAAAGTTATCTATAATTGTCGAGATAAAATGGTAACTTTTATTGGAGAACATTATCAACAATATTGTATCAAGGTTGTTTGTAGATACCAACAATTACGAACGTGTATATGATAATGTACATCAGTTTCTATTTTTCTAGCTACATTCAATGGTTGTGTGCATCACTTACATCTATTTAGTTGCTGAAGTTTTAAATGTACATTAGTCTAGTGTCTATTAATTTGCTTTGAGATTTTATCTCATTAAATTCTTTGGCATTTCAAACAGACATCATAGGGATAACACAAGTAAGTTGTGTAGGTCTTAAGTTTGATACTTTAGTTAGAATGCGCTTATGCTTTTGAATTCTATAGTTGAGGAGCATTCTTTTATCTTCTAATTAAGGCCTAAAAGAAGTATAATGATGGGCTCTTTCAGAATCATTATTTATTCATTTTGTTACTCTAGTTGGACATGCGGGGGAATTTGTTCGGATACTAGTTGCACATACAATATCTCTATTGTTGTTCCTTCATCACTTGGAAGCAATAGAGCTCATATTTCCCGACATGGAAAAAGTACAAGCTTTGAGGCCTGCATAACAACCCACACATAACAAACTTGAATAAATAAAAAAAGCATGCACTTCCGGATTGGTCAATCCGGTATGCATTACTGGATCTGGGAGTATATATTGGATCCTGGAGTATATACCGAATTACCCAATCCGGTATGTAAATTTACATATTGGATTGGTCAATCCGATATGCATTACTAGATCCAGAAATGCAAACCAGATTGGAAAATCCTATATGTAAATTTATATACTAGATTGGGTAATCCGGTATGTAAATTTACACATCTGATTGGGTAATCTGATATACACTCCCAAATCTGATAATACATTCCATATTGACCAATCCGAAAATAGTTATGTGAAGATGAAATTGGTGATAGGTGATGAAGATGATGGAGATAGTAGTGTGAAGGTCAAGATGGACGTCTCGTGAAGACAGAGGAAAGAAATTTAGGATTTTTAATATATTTTTATTCAGGGATAAGATGGGGTAAACTATTTTATGGGTGTAGGAAGAAATTCTCCCTTTATAGATACCTTATCCTCTTCATTTCAATGGGTTTCAAAAGTTGAAGAGAAAAGTGTCACAACCCTAATATGAGTGCTTCTTGTTCTTTTAGTCTATGTGTTTATTCATTTGTCTTCTTCTTTTCCTTTTGTCAACTCATCTAACTATGGTGTAAATCACCATTAAAGCATCTCCAACCATGATATTGGTGAATTTGAATTTGAATTCTGAACATTACTCTTCATTCTCTTATATAATCTTATTTTGACACAAAAATTAAACCCTTGTCATGATCTCTCTTTGCACTATAATATCAAAGTTTTCTATCATAACAACTTACTCATTTTAAAAACTCAAACATAGTTTATTTTTCTCATAATTAACAATTAAAGAATAAGATTTAACCTTTTTAATTAAATTTCTCCAATAACTGCAGCTTCTTTATTCATAAAATTAAAACACAAATAACTCTTAACAAAATACATATAAAGTACCAACACATTAGTTGGGGATTTTTGTGGCATAATATATATATATTCTTTTTGGATAAAACTACAAACTTTCTAATGACACAAAACTACCTAGGACTTCATACACTAATTTATTGGATTGGGCTGACAACTCCCAAATCAACTCTTTATTTTTATAATGTTTCCTACTTCCCTCCTTTTTTATATTAATTAATATAAGAATTTATAATATCACTTTAGAACCAAAAAAAGAAAATATTTGTGATATATAAACAACAAATTCTGCTTAAATATACTAGCAACAAATTTGTGATATATAAACAACAAGTTTAACAAGTTTTACCAATTGAAAATTTTGTTTTGCTATCACAAAATTCTGCCTAATAGATAACATTTTCCTAATGCACACTAATCCACTATGTTCCTATCATATAGGCTCTTTGCACTCCACCACAAGATTGTGGGATTATTCTTTGCTGATATGACACTGAGCAAAATTACAACACCTAAAACCATATAATTAATATGGCTGAAAATATTATTTTGGGGCACCCATACTTATTCATGCCCTTCATCTCTAGGGACAATAACATTGTCTTCTTGTGCAGATGGCCTCCTAAAGACTTGTCCAAGTTGAATTCCAGCACCCACCTGAGCATTTCCTTGAACAGATTGACCATTATTATCACCTCTCAAACCTTTCTTCTTTGCCTTTTGTGCCCATCCAACAAGACGTGCTTGCACTTGTTCATCAAATATGGCCTTCTTAAAGTGAGTTCCCATCTACATTGCATGTAACATGTGTTAGAATTTTTTTTTTAATAAAATTATATGTATTGATAAACGATTGATGAGTTTTGAAATGTCAGTTTAGTAGAAATGTAAAAGTTTATATCAATGTCTAACATGAGCTTGTTTTCAATGTGAATGCAAAAAGAAATTAAATTTAAAAAATAAGAAAATCGATCTTGTAATTTGACTCTAAAAAAAAACTGAAAACTCACCTGGGTTACAATTGCGTAAAGTGGTAGGGTACTATAACTACATAATACTTGAATAAATACCCTACAAAGAACAAATCCAACAAAAAAAAATGTGAGGAAAAGGTAAAAGAGAGGAAAATGATTGAAATTAATTAGAATGTTCATGATGTCAAAATGCAAAGAAATTAATGAACAATTTAAGCACAATAATTTTGGTTGGTTGAAATCTCATGAACCAAAATATAATGGGTGTTTGAAAGGGAAATGAATCTCCTCATATGAAATCTTGCTCTATCTCCTTCTTCATGCAAATTAAATAGGTTAGATCTCATTAGAATTTGGTTTAGTTAAAAAATATATATAAAATTTGTATATGACATGATCACAAACAAAACCTTAACATGGAAAAATTTAATTGTATAATTGAAAGTTTTATGAGATTCTAAAAGTTTTTTTTTCTTTTTTACTTTCAAAATACACAGATTTTTATATATATTAAATTTTTTTAATATATTTTAAAATAATAAAATCTTTATATTTTAAATGTATAACAAAGAAATAAAAACAAAAATCCAACATAAAATTCAAACTTTTATGTGATTTTTTTTTTGTGTTTTTTGTTGTCCATTTGTTATATCCTTAAAATATATTGATTTTGATAATAAAAAAGTTTTTAATATAGTCTAAGACATTAAAATCAATATACATAAGTATATTTTAAAGACCTAACAAAAAAAATCAAGTAGACAATATAAATTCTTATTAATCTTCTCTACTCAACTTTAAAAGAAACAAAAGAAACCCTAATTTAATACATTAAATATTTGTTCAAAAGAAAAGAGACATATTGTAGTTACCCAATAACAAGCCTTGGAATAATGTAACGCACTCGTCCCATGATACATGAGTCAAAGCCATATGTAAACTGAAAAACACAAATCAATAAGGTTATATAATCATTTAGATTATGAGATACTTCTCTCCAACTACTCCTTCTATATTAATTCACAAAACCTAAAAGAGAAAATCAAAAATGGAGATGCAAAGGAAACAAAAAAAAAAGTGTGTTTACCAATATCCAGAAGAAAAATGCAATCTCAAAAGCATTTTGGAAAAGAATGAAGTGAATCAAGAAGAGGACAATGTGGGGGCGATGAAACCAAAAGTGATCATCTCTTGGTTGAACAACCAATTCACCTTCAATGGCTGAATGTTTCTCAGCTACTTCATGAGCTAGTTGAATTATTACATGCTCCAACTTCGTACCCACAGCTAGTAGAAGCTGAACAATATAAACCAAGAACACAAAGATTAGTTAAACAAGTTATAAACAAGTTGGAGACAAATAATTACAACATAAATACACAAGTTATATGAGTAGACATACATTGTTTATTACAAACCAAAGGTGATAGATGGTTTCATACATTAGTCTTTTATAAGTAAAATATTAATTAAAAGTTGAAATGAAAAGATACATATAATTTACATCATGTTTAAACTAATTAAGTCAAACTTTAGTGAAAGACATAAAGTAATTAAGACTCAAGTTATTATAAGTCAGGTAATTTAAGTTTGATTAGTAGAGAACAATATAAATAGTTTAATATTTTACTTGAATGTATTTTATTTAGATTTTTTTTTCATAATAAATATAGTTTGTCTATGTTATGAAGTATAATTTTTATCATGAGTTTGATGTGATACTTTCATACTTTGTAATATTTTTATTTATTTATTTTTTAATAAATTTTTATGTGATGGAAAATGATTGATGAGCTTCGGAGATGTCAACATAACTGAGATGTCAACAACTGAAATGTCAATATAAATGAGATGTCAAAGTTTATAATTATGCCTACCATAACCTTATTTGGAACTCATTAAAAAAAATTAATTCAACAAAACGGAATTATTTAAAAGAATTATTATTATTATTATCATTATTATTATTATTTTAATTGTGAGGCATGTTGAATTTTATAAAATATCAAACTTATGCTTAAAATTAATTTTATTTAAGGATAAATTTAGGTCTGGTTATAAAATATGAAGGAAGTTACTATAAATATGCAATTAGATCTTAAAAATACATATAATAGAAAAAAGTTTAGAGTTAATTTTGTGAAACCTAATATATATGAACATTATACTTACAATGAGAGGAACGAAAGAAATCCAGAAATATGTGTGCCAACCTGGAAAAAAAAATTTGGGAATCAAGTTAATATTCTTAGACAACTAGAAAAAACAAAACATGACATTGTTGTTAACATGTTCATTGTTCATACTAGAAATTAAGCACACAAAAAAAAAAAAATCCTTCAGATTCTCTTTTATGTCAAGTGATGTAAAATTACCAACAAAATTGTTCTTCACATTAAATGGATTTCTTTATATTGAGTACTAAATTAAGTGTTTCTTTTTTCTAATTTTTTTCAATACATTTAAGTTAAGTTCAGGTATGAGATTACCAAAAATCCATAGCTTACCATGGACATTAAGCAACATGAAGATGACCACGAAGATCCAAAGATACCAACTGCACAACAATTGTAACTTTAAAGAATAAAAAACTTGACCAACCAAATAACAAAGAAAATTTTTGAATAATTAATTATATGAAGTTATGTGATAAAAGCTTAAACACATGAGCTAAAAATGTTATGAAGTTAACAATCATTAAAGAAATATTCTTCAGAAGGCACATACCTTATCCCAACAACTTTCTTGAAATCGTCTTCAAGGGCACGAATCATGTATTTATGAAAATTAAACTTTGGATTTCCTCTGCAATGAGTCTAAAACAGAGATATAAAAATAAATATTATTATTATTATGCATCAATCATGAGAATACCAGATCCATAATGAAACCTTACCATAATGAAACCAAGCCTTAATGTCACATAATCTAACTTCGTCACAGATCCATAAAATTGCTTGAAAAATGATTTCTGAAAGAAAAATGAAAAATTAGTAACAGCTATATAATGTTAACCCCTTAGGAAAATTGTTAAGTAAAAGAAGCTAAACACAGAGAAAATGAACCAAAGAAATTACTAAAATGGGAGATTCATATGAATCAAACCCAACACAAAGTATTGACATTACTTTTTATTCAAAATTTTAAAATAATATCGTTCAATTTTTATAGTTGAATCAAACCCAATATAAATTTTAGATTCATAGTTGAATTTTTAACAAAATTTTATCGATTTTAGACTAAAATACTTGTAAATTACTTACCAGCCATCCCAAAAAAGTTGAATCTTTGCCAAAACCGGTAAAACGATTCTGGATGAAAGCGTGATCTTGAACATGAGTTACTGTTGATTCCAAATCTGAAAGAAACCAATATGCACATGAAGAAGTCAGCACAGGAAAAAATTCAACAAATAACCAATTTATTTGATAGAAAATAAGTTAAAAAATGGAATTTAAATCTAATTCAATTTTATAAAATTAATTTATAAAGTGAAATTTGTAGTCCGTGATATTTTTAATTTGGTCTTATTTACAAAATTAAACACAAGTGAGGTTTCTGAAAGTTTAATAATTCACACTCACACCAACTGAAATTGGAGTTGGAAGGCATATTGAGTTTGATAGCTATAAAATACATCATAGATTAGAAAAATAATTGAAAATACCATTTTGAATAAAAGTAGCAAATTATTCCTTTTAGATTTTATACAATAGAATTCAGAAATATATATATATTGAAAGTAAAAATAGTTTCTCCTGTTTAATCCAAACATAGCTTATCTCTTCTACTTACCTGGTGTTCCATTATTCCCATCTCCAATAGAGTTTTCCCAGTGCTTCCACTGACGTATCTATTAGGCAGAGTAATTTATCAGTAAAAAAGAGCTTTCAAAAAGCACTCTTAAAAAAAAAGAAAAAAGAAAGCAAATTATGCTCTCACTTTTAACCCTCCAAACACAACAGTGAGAACACAGAATGTGACATGAACAATGGCCAGGACAAAAATAAAGATATGCAGATGATGCAGTGCCTCCACAGATAAGAGAGGAACCTTGCCCTGAAACACAAAATTTGCATAACACTTTGGTTAAGACAGCTACAGTAGCTAATAGAGAATCTAGATTCCAAACAGAACATCATAGGCAAAAAAGAATGAGAAATCATCAAACAAAAAATGGCCAAAAAAACTTAGTATGATCATTCATTCTTTCTACTGCTCTGATACCTTCCTAGCACAGTGTCCAAGTTTTTCAGCAGTTGTTGCTTGGTGACCCTCACCCTCATCATCAGCTAAAAGGTGCCTAATATGAGTGAAAGAGAAAAAAGTCTGAAAATGTTCTGTGAGTTTTGCTGATTTTTTCTCTTCTTTATCCTTAAGACTACAAGGAAGCATGTGGAGAGTCCAACTCTCAGGAACACAGATTTTGATAATCCCATTTTGTGTTACTGTCAGCAGCAGAGAAATAAATCCCAACAGCATCAACTCTGAAACAAAAACACAGAAAATTAGTCACATCCCATTTTTTCATATCAGAAGTCCCTGCATACACATTAATCATTAAGCAAAAATAGGAACATTCTTGAATCAAAAAGGGTTTTTTTTTTTCTCAACAACTCATCCCTGCTTATATGTTGTGGTGGACATCTAGTTTGAGAAACACACCAAAACCCCAAAAGCATATGTTTGGCTAAGAACCTAAGTTTTGTTGCAAAATTGATCACATCCCATTTTTCTTATCAGAAATCTCTGCATACCCATTAGACATTAAGATCAAATTTAGAAAACTAACTCACTGATAACTAGTTGTCTTTCAAAAAGGATTCAGATTCAACACCAATTAAACTTGAAATCAAATTTATATAAGACAGTAACATTAATTTCAACCCAAAAACATTACTTAGACTTACACTTAGTTCCTTAAACATGTTCAAAATGTTTTATCTTTTTCTTGTAGACTTCATCAAACAGTTGGTGTGGAAAAACTCTAATTGAAAGACAACCACACCAAAAGAACAACCAAAACATGCATTGTTGACAACTTTTATCTGTTAAACCAACACAATAAAAAGGAAAGCGAAAGAAGAGAAGAACCTTCTTTGATCTTCAGCAGAGCTTCATAGAGTGGCTTCTGGTTCTTCTTCTTGAGAAACTTCCCTCCATAGTGCAGAAACCGTTCTGCAGCAAATGAAGCAGCAACGATCACAGAACAAACAACAGCAACCACCCAAGTGGGAGTGAATTCCAAGTTGTTCCCTTCTTCACCACCACCACCACCACCCATT
>Ga0099822_1011439_pt1 | contig 10810 bp, 4 predicted proteins | sample CowpeawhiteBW_FD_76839 | JGI IMG/M metagenome (GOLD analysis project Ga0099822, IMG submission 76839) | Root nodule microbial communities of legume samples collected from California USA - Cow pea white BW | ecosystem: Host-associated > Plants > Roots > Nodule | place: USA: California | collected... | reverse complement strand
ATGCATACACACAAATATATATACATATACATCTCATACAATTTCTCATAATTCACCTCTTTCGTATTCCCAACCAAACCATGCCAACTCATTATTCTCGAACCCAGAATATGGAGCTCTGTCTCATACCATTACCATGCCACATTGATACCAACCCTTTCATATCTCACATCGAACTTATACCAAACTCATCATTTCAATTTCATGAATCATCTCATACAATTATCATGCTCACATCATGTTAAAACTCACAAATCAGAACTCATACACCACCTCATACACAAAGGCCATTCAGTTCATAAACTTAAAGGAATACTCATACAAGCATGTTCTCCACTTTTAAAATCAAGGAAAACATCAAATCCAACCACCTTCTCGCCCAGCATCTCGCTCAGACAGAAGGGTCTCGCCCAGGCGAGGAGGACCCTCGCTCAGGCGAGCTCCCTTCGCCTAGGCGAGAGCTCGACTCCCAGTATAAGGACCCTACACGCGTTCTCGCTTAGGCGAGACCCTCCTCGCCTAAGCGAGACGTTCGCTCGCTCAAAAGGCACAGTGGGTCGCCTGGGCGACCATTCGAGGCAAAATACTTAGGCGAGCCCCTGTTAACCTCGCCTAGGCGAGACATGCCCGCTTGGGCGAGTTTAACAGTTCTCTGGTTCTAGTTTAACAGATTACTGAGATGATGCTAGGAAACGTAACTGAGCTCACTGGTTCTAGGTTAGAAGTAAACCCTAGCAGAGGAAAAACAGCAGCCGCTCTAAGGATGTGAAAGTTCTGTGTTACCAAAATGAGCACAAGGTTAGGGTTGGCAGGTTAGGTCTAATCCTTCCTCTTTGGGCCAGCCTTTAGGCCCATAAGATTGGGGCAGCCCTTAAAATAAAAGGGACAGAATAAACGGGCCTTATATTGGTCAATTTAAATCAAATAGAAAAAGTTTTAACAAGTTTTAATTGAGTATATTTTTTAGTACTCAGCTAATTCAATCCCCCTTCTTGGCTAAGAAAGTCATTCTAAACCTACAAAAAGAATCTTATGACCTATGTGTTTGCAAACGTGGGGCTCAAAGACTTCAGTGAACCACTTGTTGAAAGTTGGTACATCAATCCAAGCATTTTTCTGCTAAAAATATGGCATCGACCAAGTGTTTTCTGAAATGCATGTTGGTTCTTTTGCCTTTCCAATCATTGCGGTTGGGACATACTCAATTCCAGTTGCATTGCAACAAATCACAAGTGTGACTCTGTCTTTGACCTTTTTCTTTTCTCTCACTATAAACAAGTCCTCGTTTGGCATTGTGTGACATAGAACCATTTTGAAGAACATTCTGATTTCATCCATATTGTAAACACATGTAGGGTCACGTGGCTAATAGCAGAGCATAATTCTTCCAGTGCTTGCAATGTTTCAGCACTAGTCTTGTCAAATTCACCACCTTCGCCAAATAAATTGGTGACGTTTAAATCGAAGCGATGTTGGAATCGAGTGAACCATCCCCACGAAGCCTTGAACTTTTCGTCTGAAATTCCCATAAGATCAACAATTTGTTTTGCTTTGTGGTAGATCAAACCTGGAGGCAATACAAGCGACATTCGACATCCCACGTCAATCCATTAAAACAATTTCTTCTCAAGATCAGGAAACATACGATACTTGAAATGTCATTTATTGAGTGACTTGATCGACTCTTTGGGCGCTTGCAAACCACATCTTTGTTTAATTTCAAGTTTCGCATGACTTTTTCATCAACTTTGTATTGTCAAATAGTACTTCGCATGGACAACAATTTGGATTGCTTTAACAAAGTAATAATCTATCAGCGTTGACGATCATTCAAATGTAGACCTCGATCTTTGCATTATATGCCTTTTTAACTGTTCATCTTTCACAATAAATCAAATTACTTTTTCAATAAATATAAAATTATTATATGACTCATAATATTTAATAAATTTGTACCAAATTTCCTAAATCAAAATATGTAATTAAAAGCAACAAATATACAGTGCACTTACACTTATGTGAATGCTTTCATAGAGACTTATGCGATTGCTTTCATAGTAGAGACTTAAAAAGAGTGCATTGTAGTTATTTTAAAGTTAAATACCCGATATTGAACAGAGGATCATTTATGATCTGAGCTAATCTAAATTTATTGTGAAATCTTTCTATTATTTTCTCTTTATATTGATATATTAACCAAACTTATGAATCGTAATCACTTCTATGTTGGTCGTGTGAAGTGACACTTTCTTTTCTAACATCTAAAAAACAATCATAAGGTAATGTCGTTCTAGATCCGAACATATAAAATTTAGCATTGGTGAGGTGAATTGTCCAAAAGCTGAAACAATCTCGCAAGGGACCATCTCATACCTCAGAAGAAGCACATTCATAACTGCTCCCAAACGCAGATTCGTCATATTCCCAAAGACATCACAACACAACACAGTCCCAATTGTTCCAGTTCCAACACAGCACTGTCAAAATGCCAATTTCATCTTCTCTTACCTTAACACCCACAGTTCCAAGAATCGCCGCAACAACTCACACTTCCCACAATTCTCACCCCACCCATCTCAGATTCACTCCCAATTTCAAACCTACCAATCTACGCGCCTTCCTCCCACTAACTTCACTCGCCCCCACGCGCCACCGCCGCGCGGCCGGCCCCGTCTGCCTTTTCACCGGCATAGTCGAGGAAATGGGCACCGTCAAGCAGCTCGGCACGGCCCCGCATGGTGGCTTTGACCTCAAAATCGCTGCTTCCACGGTCCTGGACGGCGTCAACCTCGGCGACAGTATCGCTGTGAACGGCACGTGCCTCACGGTGACGGAATTCGATGGCAAAGTCTCGGACTTTACAGTGGGGCTGTCGCCGGAGACGCTGCGCAAGACATCGCTGTCGGAGCTGGAGCCCGGGTCGCTGGTGAACCTGGAGCGCGCGGTGACGCCAACGAGCCGCATGGGTGGGCACTTCGTGCAGGGTCACGTGGACAGTACGGGGGTGATCGTGTCGAAGGTTCCAGAAGGAGATTCCCTTTGGGTGAAGGTGAAGACTGAAAAATCGTTGCTTAAGTACATTGTGCCTAAGGGGTTTATTGCTGTGGATGGGACTAGTTTGACTGTGGTCGATGTGTTCGACGATGAAGACTGTTTCAACTTCATGTTGGTGGCTTATACTCAACAGAAGGTGGTGATTCCTCTGAAGAACGTTGGGGACAAGGTCAATCTTGAGGTCGATATTCTTGGCAAGTATGTGGAGAGGCTTCTCGCTAGTGGTTTTGTTTCATCCTATGCTAATAGTTCTTGATGCACACATGGTTGAAATGTATGCTTGTGATTATCTTGATTTGATTGGTTCTGTTGTGGCTTGGTTAGGAACTCAATAACAGGATCAGACATTGTGCTTGAATTAAATGTATGGTAATTTGTTTCATTCATATGGCACTGAGTCAGCAGGTAAATGCTTGACTTTGTTGAACTTATGTGGTGTGTTTCATGAAATACTAATAGGAATTAGAAAACTCTTCTTGATTCTATTGATTCAGAAAAATGTAGTTTAAACAAAGCCAAGAAATATAACAAGAATATAAAGACAATAGATAAAAGATAGAAGATGACACAAGAATTTAGATTGGTTCGAGTATTCCCAATTTTAAATCCAGTTGCAGTCACCTCAACCTTAAAAAGATTGTTTCCATTATCTTGATAAAGTCAGATTATAATCACATTTCACATGCAAGACATGTAATCACACAAGATATGAACCATAACTCTTGAACACAACAACCTAGTGTAGAAACCCACTGCACAAGAACCCCGACTTAGGTGTAGAACGAATGACAATAGAGTTTGGAAAGAAATCATATATTGTGACAAATATTTGAAAGATTAAAAATCAAAGTTAATGTGCAAGAAAGTCACTAAAGTGTCTTGAGGTGAAAACTTTTACCAAAGATTTATAGATACTTTTTCTAGTTCTTGGAGTTTTTCTTGATGTAATAGAATGTTTGGTAGCAAGTGTAATTGTTAAAACAAGAAAACACTATAACCAATTTATAGAAAAACATTTCTGAAATGATTCAATCGACAGTGCATAATGATAATTGATTATATTATTCTTTGTTGTAGCTGGAGATACAACTAGAACAACATAATTATTGTGCTCATAATTAATTCTGGAAACTCAACAAGAATAACTTAATTGATTATTTTAGTGCTAACTGATTAAATGCACATATGTGTTTTGAAATAAAATTCAAGATAATCAATTGTGTAAATTATGATGATTGATTATTTTGCTCTTAAAGCTTTTTTAAAAGCTTTTTGAAATATGTTTAAGTTCAAATCAAGCTTATGATGAACGAGATGCAAATTCTAATTGAATCAAATCCAAATGCATGATTCACACTCATTCATACATGAAAGCTATAAACACTCAATGCATTTGGTTCATCATCAAAATACATTATTTAAAATGAAGTCTTCAAACACCAAAATCCTTGATCAACTGATTCAACAATCTCCTTTTTTATGATGACCAAGACGTGATAAAACTTTGCGTTATGCAGCTTTCATGTAGTGTAGTCTGCACAAAGAATACCTTTCTCCCCTTCCTGCCTTTATAGAAAAGAGCAATAATAGGAAAGGTATATAAATATATTCATTGATTGATAAGAAGATTATATTCACTAATTGAAAAAAAAAAGAGCATACAAGATAACAACCAAAAGAAACCGTACAAGATAACAGCCAAAAGAAATTGTACAAGATAGCAACCAATGGAAACCACAAGAGTACAAAAAAAAAGGCAAAGACATAGGAGGACTAATCTATCATTCCTCATCTTTTGATTCATACCTTGCTCCAACATGTGCCTTTCTCAAGCGCCTTTGAATACTTGATAACTCCTCATTTGTTTCATCAAGGCGCATGTTGTAGTGCTTTTGTCTCCCAACTTGCCAATTGTAGGCCTTGTCAAGTTTATTTAGAAATGCCATTTCATAACATGAGAGTAGTTGCTTAGGTTTCACAAGAATTTTTTGGGTTTCTCTAGCTCCACCTTTGGAAGATCATCCTTAAAGACAATATCATCTCCTTCTTCAACCCTATGTAACTTTTAGTAATCTTGTTAGAGAGGAACATAATTGTAAAGACTTCATTTGTGAAATCTACTTTGTTGTGTTCCAAAGTTTGAGATGAACACAACATAAGGAATAGGGTAAAGGGCCAACTACCCAATCTTCATGATGTTATCCACCAAAGTGCTTGCCAATCCATTTGTATGCCATTTTGAAGGCATAGATGATCAATATGTCTTTTGAAGTCACGTGATTACTCCTTCTAGGACAAGAATCCATGAAATGACGTATGTTATCAGTCTCATCCTTTACTGCTTGTCTTGAACAATGAAAAATTATGGATGTTTGGGTCTCTAAGACAACTCTTATAGACACCAAACTTGTCAAAATCTTCAACTTCCAATACTACGTTGACTCCATCAAGCTTGCAACCAGATTCATCCTTCAAAATTGTGCCCTCCAGTATAATTTTGACATCCTTCACTTTGGAATGCATTACACCATTTATCAACTTAATGTTAGTGTAGAAAGCATGAACCAAATTCGGATGCAGTTGTCTTCCATTTCAACAAACTTCTTGAGACTCCGATTATCTAACAACTCCTTGAAAGTAAATCTGGAGTTCTTGAACTAGCTGATGTTGAGATACTTGTGGGTTATGATTGTTCTATCCTTTCACCCTTGCCCAATATGATGTCTCACATCAAGGTTTGAGATCCACCCTTCAATTCACCTTCTCTTTGCTTTCCATCACTAAAATTTTGTGCATCCATTCCTTGTTCGTTATTTTCAATACTTTGGCATCGCCATCTCAACCCAAGAGGATGAAAATGAAGTGTGGTCCACAGCAAGGACAAGGTTCTTACTGAAATGCACCCTACAGTAGTTGAAAGGTGGATATCAGACCCTGATGTGAGACATCCTTTTAATCAAGAGTGGAAGGATTTACTTTTTAAGCAAGAGTGACAAGGATAGAAAAATCATATCCTACAAGTATTTTAGTATCAACTAGTTCAAGAATTTTGGATTTACTTTTCCGGAGTTGTTAGAGCACATCATGAAGACTAGGTAGTTGACCCTTTACCCTATTCCTTGTGTTGTGTGCACCTTCAAGGTTTTGGAACACAACAAAGTAGATTTGATAGACTAAGTTTTCATAATTATATTAAAATTCCAACAAGATTAATAAAAGTGGGTTTCGCCATATGAGATGAATTTGTCTATAAGGATGGTCTTCCTGATGTGGATTTAGAGGAACTTGAGGAAATTCTTGTGAAACTTAAGGTCTACAATTGGCAGGTTGAGATACAAGAGCAATATGACAGGCTTATTGATGACAGATGCGAAGTTATCAAGCATTTAGAGGCGTTTGAGAAAGACACATATTGTAGGGTGTTTGAATAAGAAGATGAGGAGTGATGGATTGGTCCTTATGTGACTTTGCATTTATTTTGTGCTCTTTTGGTTTCTTTTGGTTGTTATCTTGTATGGTTTCTCTAGTTTGTTTTGTTTGTCTTGAGTTTTTATTAATGTTGTTTTGGTTCAAGTTTCCTTTTTAATTAGTGAATATAATGTTCTCATCAATCCCTGAATATATTTTCTGTTTCAGTATATTTCGATACCTTTCTTATTATTGCTCTCTTTTTGTGAATTCCAAAGAGTTTGTATATTCTTTATGCAGATTACACTTGAGGAAAGTTGTATAATAAACGTATTATGAACTTTTGGTCATAATAAAAAATACATTATTGTAAAATAAAGTTTTCAAACATCAAAATCCTTGATTAGCTTGATCAAAATGAGGTCATCATGATGGTGGTTGTGGTAACAACAATCACAATGATAGTTCTGTTATTCAATGTATTGACGAGTTAACAAAAATCTTAAAAAAAGCGCACCATGATAATTGAGATATTTTAGAATGTGATATTAAGATCTTTTGTAGATTTTATTTTTGATTGGTGAGTCTTTTAGAGATTTGATGGTTTAGTGAGACTTTAGTTTGAATTCTTATGTATTATAATTTATAATGTTAATAGTCAGTCTATTATCTTCAACCTTGGTTGTCATTAGACACTAGTGGATTGTCCCACTTCGCTCTTTGAAAAGATAATTTTTGATGCACTTGTTCTGGACATTCTGCATCTATTATTGATCAGGAAACGTGCAAGTTATGTGAGGGGAAGATTCAATTTCCATACCTGTCTGTCATGTCATGCTCTTAATTAGTTATCTTGATAAACTTGGACCAAGCGACTAATTAAGCTTAAGTGTTTTTACCTTCAAGGCAAGTAATAGTACGAAGTTGTATGCTGTAAAAATTGTGGTAAGTGTGGCTGGAGGCAAAGAATTTATAAAGACATTAACCTTTTAAAGTTTCGTGTGTTTCTGCACATCTTCCTGTAGATTTAGTGATCCAGGACTGAGCATGGTTATATAATTTACAGATAAAACTTAGGTATTGTTTCTTAGGTGGTTTTGTTGTTTTCTATCAGAATTGAAGTTTTAGCTTGTTAATCTACATAAGTTAAGTTTGTGTTGAATAGTAGCATAAGTTGCTAAGGTGAAGTTCCAATTCATATCGAAAAATAGTACCAAAAAGGCCTGAAGAAGTGGATAGTTTTGTCCACAACTTACACTAATTTACTGATATTCTCTTTAATGGATGATCAATCTCTTTGTTGCGTATCAGCAACCAGATGATGGCACAGTTTGTCGGAAGTTAAAAAAAGTGATTCAAACAGAAAATTCCCCATACAATGTTCCTAACAGAAAGAGAAAAGAAAAAACATTCATGTATAACAGATGAGAAAATGCCGTTTTAATACGGAAGAATTTGTGATATCAAGCACAGACATGACTTGTCGCTTCTGATCTGATTTATTCGATGGTTTTTGTGTTTTCAGATATGGACAAAAATGTCTGTGACACGTCATTTGTACGTTTCGTAAACTTTTGTGTTTGGATTAGGATGTGGTTTGGCAGTAATATATGTTCACTGAACGTGATATAGATGAATTTGTAATGTGAAAACACACATAGTGTGTTAAGTAGTGAAAACAAATACACGTGTATTTCTATTAATTAGTGAAAACATGTGTTTAGTGTACATGTGTTTCTTTTCAGGGTAAAAAAAAGTATAGTTATAAAAATAAATGTATATAATTTTAACAATGCTATTATGCATATTTTTTTATTTATTTTGTAAGTATTTTTTATTATAGATAGTTTATTTTAGTTTAAAAAAAGTTAATTTAAAAAGTTGTCAAATAAAAAATAATTAAATTTAGAAAAAAAAAATCATTTAAAAGGTAAAATTGGTAAAATAATTATTTTAATTTAAAAAATAGTTACTTATTAAAGGATAAAATTAGAAAAAAAAATGTATATTAAAAGAGTGAAGTTTTCTATATAATGATATATACAAAAATTAGAGTTAAATATGATTTTAATTTTTAAATTTTTATGCAAAATTGAAATTTATTTTTGTCCTAAATTTTAATACAATTTGATTTTCAAACTTTAAAAATAAATAGATATAATTCTCTTAATCCAACAATGTTAATTTTTTTTGTGTCATTAAATAATTTATATTGTTTGACATATTTCAATTCAATTACTAGCATGTAACGTCATTTAACATGTAAAAGAAATAATGATAATGTTGTTATGTTAAGTGGATTATATTTACTCATTTTTAAGGTTTGGGATCCAAAATGTATAGCGGATTAACGGGATTAGGGACTTGTGAGATCTTGCTTATTTGAGGAGATTTGTGGGTGTAATAAGTATTTTTACAAAAACAACCTCGGTCATTGAAGGTGGATGGGGTTGTGTAACGAAATGGAGGCCAAGGATGTGATAACCTATTTTATTTATTTATTATTATTTTATATATTATAGTTATAAAATTTTGACACATAATTATACAATAACATATAACATACTTAAAATATTCGCATATACATATATTTATATATTTTACTATATTGTATGTATCTTCTATTCACACCATTTGGTACATATTATATTTTCTACACTAGAAGATGAAGAAGTATTATTTATTTACGGTTTTTCCCCTCATATACTGGCCTTCAAACATTTGGAGGAAAGAGGTTATGAATATGATTTACTTAGACCATTGGAGGTAAATAAAAAGTAACTCCAATTTGATGTTCCCTAAAATGTCATAAAATTATTCATTACATTTGTTTGCCATGCATTTTCCTGGAAGACCGCCACAACATCAGTAAAAAAATGGGTCAGACATATTAGGAACAACCATCTATGATGAGATAATAAAATTTTGTTTTGCATACACAATCATAGAATAGGGAAGCGAGACAAATATCTCATAAAAATATAATGTATCTTAATAAAATAAAACAAAATAAGAACTCTTTCAAATCCATAAAACTTGGATTTTTATCATACTTTTATAAAGATTTGGATTAATTTTGTACTGACTAGTCATGATAAATGAGTTTCATGGCCAACAAGTAACCCAAGAACATCTCATATTATAATATTAACTCGTTTAAATCTCCAAGGTCATGCCTCCAACTACAATAATCAAATATTTATTCATCATAAATTTTATTTTGATATTAAACCATATAATTGTATAAATAGGATTAATGCATAACTGAAAATAAATAAAAATAAATAAAGAGAACTAGTATGTGTCTGGAGATAAATATAAATAAATGAGAGTAAATATAAATTGAATAAATAGGACTAGTGCACAACTGAAGATGGATATAAATAAATAAATAAGAACATAACTAAATATAAATTAGAATTATGTTAGGGACACATTACTTAAGGTAAATATAGAAATAAAAATAATTATGAAGAGATAAAAAGATAAAATGATAAATGTTTCCTCCCTTACCTTAATTATTGTGAAAAATACACCAAGATTGTATTGAGACTTTGATGATATATAAATTTGTATTCATTGTTGCTACTAGATATCCTCACTCTCTCTTTTCTTATAATGGATGAATTTACATTATCAACTCTTATCTATTTTTGTTTTTCCTCCATCTCAAACCTTCACCCCTCGTCTTATTTATAGTACTCAAAATAATGATTATTTCTAGTTTCCTTTTAACTAATTTTTTTCTAATATTCTTATCACATTGATAACCAATTCCTCATTCTAGATTTTGTTTTTTATTGATCGACATCGTACATACTCATTCATTTATTGTTGTATTTTGAATTGTTACATGGTTTTACTATAATTATAATATATATATATATATATATATATATATATATATTACAAGAAGATGCTTCATTAGTAACTAATTTTAGTAACAAAAAATTGTTAGTTACTATAATTACTAATTTAGATACAAGTTTACACAGTAAACAAATTATTGGTTACTAAAATAGTTACTATTATGAATAAAAAATTATAATTGGTCACTAAATTAGTTTTTAAAATTAGCTACTATAGTTCTGGCTACCAAAGAAAACTGGTCACTAAAAATTAGCCACATAAGTTTTGGCTACCAAAATAACTTAGTTACTAAATTGCTCTCTAAATAATTAGTGACAAATTTAGTGACCAATTATAATTTTTTATTTATATTAGTGACTATTTTAGTAACCAATAAATTTTAGTTTTGTAAATTGGTATCTAAATTGGTCACTATAGTGACTAACAACTTTTAGTCACTAAAATTGGTTACTAATAAGACATTTTCTTGTAGTGATAT
>Ga0099822_1011435_pt1 | contig 10812 bp, 6 predicted proteins | sample CowpeawhiteBW_FD_76839 | JGI IMG/M metagenome (GOLD analysis project Ga0099822, IMG submission 76839) | Root nodule microbial communities of legume samples collected from California USA - Cow pea white BW | ecosystem: Host-associated > Plants > Roots > Nodule | place: USA: California | collected... | reverse complement strand
TTAATACTTCAAATTATACTTTTCTACATATATTTTAATAATAAAACTAAATATTATTATTAAAATATAAAAATATATATATATAAAAATATATATATATATATATATATATATATATATATATATATATATATATATATATATTTTAACACATTAAAATAAGTGTATATCAATATATTTTTAAAACTAAACAAAGAAACAATACCAAAAAATACTAGTGGAGAAGTTTAACTTGTTGCATGACACCCATGTAATATAAGATTTACAATATTTAGAATAGTTGTGGCAATGACAAAGACTTCGACTACCAAAGTTAAAATTAAATTATTTTTATTACTAATGTCATATCTCTATTATCACTAATAAGTGTGATCATCATGGTAACAATATCATAGTAATTATAGTAACAATTCATTTCTCACTTAAATCATAATAAACGATTAAACTTAATTAAAATTATCCTTAAAATATGTGATGCTAGATTTTCTTTTAGAACAATATAATTATTAAAAAGTTAATATTTATGTCTATATGTGAGAATTAAGTTGTATGCATGAGTGTGTAACATGTGATAGTCAAAAGTAAAAGATAATTTTTTTACCTTTTCAATAATTATGATGTCAGTTATTTTCAATTTAACCTTAGACTTAATCATTTATCATCATTTCAATCACTAAAGGTACTTTCAAATTTCAATTAATTCCTACAATATACATAAATTATTAGTCAATATATTATTTTCTGCCATTTCATTTCTTATTTCTCATCTTTTATACCTTGAATGTTGATTTTTGTCTCATCAAATTTTATATAAGTTTACCATTACCGTACTTTGTTAAATTAAAATTCAAAATTTTAGCACATCTTAACTTGTATGTTCTTTATGGAATTAAAAGTTTTGCATGATATGTATTTTATCATAAAACTATTAAGTCATAATTTATGAACGATTATATTGGTAGTTATTTACTAAATAAAAAAAAAAAGATTACTAATTAGATTATGTGTAAGATTTCGTACCAAATCTTTTACCGAAAACAAATTATTCCCTTATATATTATTAATGTGCATAGACATCTTAGGTCCTACTTTTAAGTTCTTTTGACATTTAAAAACATACTTTAAAGCTTACGTATGACATTTATGAGTATTTATATTTAAAGGAAAATTTGGAGTGAAAATGGATGAGTTTAAATATAAAAAAAAATCTGAAAAGAGAAATATTAAGAATTGATGTGGTAATAACAAAGATTTTAACTACCAAAGTTAAATTAAATTATTTTTATTACTAATTTCATCTCTATTATCATTAATAAGTATGATCATTATGGTATAACAATTCATTTCTCACTTAAATCATAATAAACTTAATTAAAATTATCCTTAAAACATGTGATATTATTATTATCATTGCTTTTAGAACAATATAATTATTGAAAAGTTAATATTTATGTCTATATGTTACATAGTTTATAATTTGAGTTTATATTGCTGTCTTTTCCTAATTTATTATTTCTTAAGTATGAAAGAAAGTCCAAAGGAATCTTGTACCCATCATTACCAAGTTGTTTTCTCATTTCTTTAATACCCTCGTAGTCTTAAAATATATGTGAATCCAATTTTGTTGTTATCCAAATGTGTTATTAGTTATATAAAATTCTTTCAATTCTACCAACAACATAAAAAATTTGTCCTTGTTAAAAATAATAATAAAATCAATAAACCATTATGCAAACAAACGGCTAAACCTAGATCAAATGTTCTTTTTGTTGATGAAGCAAGCCGGGTCTTTAAAATTTTTGGAAGTTTTATTTTCCAAGGGTTAAATATGATTTGGTACTTCAATTTTTAGTGAAAATTGTAATTAGTCTGTTTTGAAAATCTTTAACCAATTTAGTCTTTTATCTTTAGAAATACATGAGTCCTTTAAATCAAATTTGTTTAAGTTTATTTGAAGTTTAAAACGCGTTTTTAAGCTAATATCAAAACGAACATATGGTATAAACAAACTAAAATACTATAATGAAATGTATTTGAAATATCAAATAAACTTAATAAAATTTAGTTAAAAGGACTAAATTCACATATTTACATAGTTAAATGACTAAATTTGTTCAAAATTTCTAAAATGAAACTAATTTTAATTTTCACTTAAAGTTAATGGACAAAAACATAGTGCTATTTTTAGTTATAAAAAATAAGTTTTTCGCGTTAAGAAATAAAATAAAGGTATAAATTTGAGAACTTTTAAAATCTGAAAACCAAAGGCTTCTAATTCTTTTTATTATCCTTATAATTATTATGTCTTTTTTGGTAAAACTAAAATTATTATGTCCGAATTATTATATTTTATTTCACATCACCAAATTTTGATAATGTTGTTTGTGGACCCAAGTTCTACATTTCATGCAACACACCTTAAAGTGGTAGCCGATGAATTATTTTAAATAATTTATAATCCAGAAAGAATTAAGCTCAAGACAAAACTGTACTTGAATAATCAATTGCTATTATCTTATTATTAAGCTAATTAATGATGATTTCGTCACCTTCATTTGTTTTTTAATCTCGTGACTAATCAAGAAAATTCGTTACCGACATAGTCTCTTGTCTTTGTAGTTAGAAAATGAAACAACCGAAACCTAATACAACATGAGTTGATCAACTTATATTAACCCACAAACCTAATTATGTCACTGTATAAAATATTTTTAATAAATTATCATTCTAGTAAATTATGGAAACTAAAATCGTTAAATAAATAGTTAAGATATAATTCATAAATCACTTTAATAGAACATTCATAATTAATCACTTTGCACCTATGTTATTATAAAAAATATTGTTGACAAATTGTTAATAAAAATGGTATGGCATGATTTAAAAATAGAATTTGTCCTACGTTGACCATTGATAATTGATAATATATTTATTATTATAGGGTAATTTACTCGATTGAGTAATATGAATCGGTGGAAATATGGTTATCATTTTTCAATTTCAATTATTTCATTTTTCTGCATAATAATTCATGAAAATAAATGCTTATATAATACACAATGTTAGTTGTTTTTTTTTTATTTGACATCATTTTATACCATTTAACAACTCTTCATAGAGGTAAAATAATCTTAATAAAAGTAATATTTTGAATTTTTGAAAAAAAAAATAGCATCAAATGAGAATAGAAATGTTTTTAGTGTCAAAATACCATTATTTTTTTTAGCATAATAAAATCGTTGAAATTAAGAGTTATTCTATTTGTTTGAATTCAACATTCACTTATTAGTCTTTATCATGTTCAGCAGCCCTAACCCAAAGCCTAAGCTAGAAACAATTTGAGTTGACTTTTTCTAATATAAAAGTCATGATGGGATTGAAATCATAATAAACAAAATTAAAAATAATAAAAGATGATTACTATAATTAATGTACTTGGTAAATAGGAAAAAAATAGTCATCACAGAAGCCTAACTGGGCCAGGATACACTATTAAATATTTATTAATGATTTTTTAGGATCCTCTTATAATAATTTAACACATTGTATTGAACTAACTATATATACACTAAAACATTGCCTAATAAGAAAATGATTTTCAATATATATGGTTTATTTTTTTTCCAGAATATTCTCACAAACTAATAATATAAATTTTATCGTAATGAATTAATTCAAGCTAAAAAGAACAAAAACAATGCAAACTGTAAAAGTGAATATAGCATTGTATATAAATGAGTTCAACTATGCAAAAAACATTTGAATTTAACTAACGAGTTTATTTATGTGCTTTAGTGGAACAATTAAGTTAAAGTTTTGTTATCAACCTAATTATTTAAATAAGAACTTGGCATTAATAATTTTGTAAGTAACTGGTACAAGTGTGTATGGAATAAAGAGTTGTAATTTTATTTATAAATGTGCTTACATAATAAACTCTAATTTTTAAATCAAATATTTGAGTAAATAACCATTAACCTTCTTTACAAATTTACCATAAAAAAATTATTGTTTTAATTTTAAGTAATAAATATTACAAAATGATCGGTAGCTATATTTCTAGTTTATTTTTAGTAAGATGTTTGAGAAATTTTAATTAATAGTTTAAAAATAAATATCACAGGAAAATTAATAGAAAATTGAAATTATGAAGGAATTAATCAAACTAATTTAAATTTCGAAATTTAAAATAGGACAATTTCAAACTTTGAAATTAATTCAATTAACAAAAACAAATTAAATTTTAGCAACTACGAATTTTTTCCACAAATCAACAGTAAAGTCAAATTTTTAATTTTCAATGACACTGAAATTGTACGAAGTATTTTGTTAGAAATAATAGTCTCCATACAAATATTGTACTGTGTTCTGTCGACGAGGAAAAAACAAACCAAAATCAAACAAAGATACACAGAACCATAACCAAAGTCATACTCACCTTCCTGAAACAAACCCAATTCCTCAACAGTTTCTCACCCTTCTCTTCATCTACTCTTTCCGAAAAGGTAAGTTTTTTGCTTCTACCCTTCACTTTCTCAGCTCTTATGGAGTGTATTGGTCATCTACTTGAGTTTTATCCACCCTTTTTGCCTTCTAAATAGGGTTTCATGCTTTGAATTTGACTGTGACGCTTTTCATTTCCTTCCTTTTCTTGTTCTCTCAAAAGGGTTGCTGTTTTCGGCTGTTTTGGTTTTCTGGGTCAAGGCGTTTCCTCTGTTATGATGTGTGTGGTTGTGATTTTTTTTGGAGGGTGCCCCTCTTCTTCTCTCTATAGTATTGACTATTTGGATTTTTGATGGTTTTTCTTCTTGTAAGTGTTTTTTATTTTATTTTTTTAGGAAATTATATGCTAGCTCAAGTAATCTGTAACCGGGTTTTGGTGGTTTTGGTTAAAATATATTCATGATAGACAAGGAGATTGATGTTCTATGTCAAGATATTTGCGGTATACTCTATTGCAACCATTATAATCTAGGACACAGCTTAAAGGGAGTTCCTTTGTTGCTTTTGGTTTGGTGTTGTTTTCCAACAGAATTGGAATTTCACCCCCAATAATCTATGCTTCCTTTTAATGTTTTTTTATCATGGAGATTATTGAGGTAAAACCCTAATTCTAATTGGAGGTCAATTAAAAAATCATCTAAGAAACTCTGAGTTTTATCCTGTAATATATAGTTCTATGGCCTTATTATGTGCAATAATATCAATGGAAATCTAAAGAATTCTAGAATCGTTTCTCAAAATGTAGGCCTTTGCTTCCTATAACGTCTAATTTATCACTTTGTGTTTGCTTCAGTAATTTGAAGTTTCTATTGATGTAATTGTGGCTTTATGGAATTGGTTTTGTTTATTATGTGGATTAATCCTTGATATTTTTTGTTGGCTTGTGAAAGCAGAATAGATGCACAAAGTTTGGTGGCCTCTGATCTGATCCCAGCTTCATTTCAAACAACAGAAGAGAATGAAACTGTCAATGAGTGTTTTGATTAAATAACAAAATAATTAGTAGAAAATGGGAGGTTGCTGTTGTTCTGCCAGAAAACCTAATCTGCAAGGGGCACCAGTGTATTACTATGTTAGTAGTTTTCTATCCTTTCTTACCTAATTTGTAACTTAGGCCGTATGGTAGCCGATAAGAATTTTTCTATTAATCTCACTCCAGCATTTTTATTTACTACATCTCACCCGTGTAATCTTTTAATCATTAGCATTAGCAATGATGGGGCGAAGAACTATGTGAAGGAAAATTAAAACTATTTCATAATTATCCTGCTCTAAAAGCATCATAAGATACTATTTCTGCTTTATTTTGTTAACTAGATTGCAACTTTTTTGGATGAAATGTTCACTTAATTGAAAGATCAAACAGTGTCCTATGTAATAATTTAGCAACATGGGTTTACTGCTGCTTTTTGAACTTCAGCACAATGTTGTCACATAATATCAGATGTTTTGCAAAAAGGAGTGCTAGTGAATATTACTTTCACTGTTGAACCAAGTTAGGCATCTGCCGGCAATCACATTCATGACACTCAGTGATTTTGAATAGCTGCTAATTGAATGAGATGTTGGGGAAGATGTGTGATCAGATGCTAAATAATGGAATATTGTTAAAGTTAAAAAGGAATCATTTTTCTCTTCTTTTTTTGTTAAAATGATTTTCTCTTAGATTATTTATTTTTGTTACCACTTAGTTTTGGTGGATAAATGATGAGGAAGTCAAATAAACACCTGTAATTACCTTCGCAATTAAATTGATATTTGCTATGCTTGGACGTGGCTTTTATATTACTAAAGAGAATGAGTGTATCATTATCATCTTAGAATTTCAATGTCATATTGCAATTTACAAAAATTTCTTAGGAGCTTGAACAAAATTGTTATGGATACTATGCAATATATTTCGCTCTTCGTAAAAGACCTATGGTTTTTGCTTTTTCTTTCTTTAAGATGAATGCATGATCCTCTAATGGAGGTCAAATGGGAATACTGCCTGAATTGTAGTGAAAAATGGATTGTTTTCATTGTTCTTCTTGATTTTGAGTACTTCCACAATAGTAATCTGATCTTGATATTAGTTTGTTGTTTTAGATTATGGTTTATAAGTTAAGAACTTATGATTCCAACCCCCAAAAAAAAAAAATCATGTTTGCAGTGCCCGCCGACTTTTGAAGAGCGCGAGTCTTTAACCTCTAATGATGGCACAAATGCTTCACTCAATGCTGGATTTCTGGTTGGTTTGAACCTGGAAGCATCTGTGCCTGATACTTTCCAGCCCCCTCCTGTGCCTCTTCCTTATGACACGGTTTTGGGAGGTTCTGCATCAACAACATATTCTGAATCTGGCAGGGAAACAGTTAGTAGTTTTGAAGCTTTAATTACACGTGAAGATGTTGAAGAATCAAATTGTAAAGCTCAAACCAACTCCAGTCCAACATCTCCAAGGAAGCAAGAACTATCAAAACCAAATGAAAGTAAAGTATTATTGGTAGAAGAAGAGGATGTCTGTCCAATTTGTCTTGAAGGTACAGTTGCTTGTGTAATTAAAAGTAAATGTCAGTTAGATTTTCCATGTTTCAGGCGTGCAAATCAAGAGGAATGAATCCTCTCTCACACACACAGATGACAAAAGTAATAATTTTATATCTTTCAATTTCTAATGCAGAATATGATGTTGAAAATCCTAGAGATTTGACAAAATGTGAACACCATTTTCACCTATCCTGCATTCTTGAGTGGATGGAAAGAAGTGACTCCTGTCCTATATGTGATCAGGTATGGCTTTTGCATTAATTCTCTGTTACATGAAAAACCTCATCTTAGACTTGTTTTCATAATCTTTGCTTGGAAATGCATAAGTTTGGAAAGATAATTGCTTATTTTGCATAGTTATCTCTGGAAACTGGTAAAAATAAATGATTGTTTCTTCAAAATGAGTTGATTCAAACATGCCCTAAGTGTCATAATAATATATTAGAGTTCTACATTGAGTAGAATGATGTTCTTGATCTGGTACTTATGCTTGAGGTTCTCTCACCTAATGAATTAGTCTTTCTAATTGGATTCTCTTGTGTTTAAGTCTAACAATTGATGCTCTAGTTGAAAGTTGTCCTCCTTTTAAAGGGGTCCCATGTTAGGACTCTCACACTAAGTAGAATGAACTACTTGATTGATGTTTATGATATTTTGGTTGTGATATTTTTACGTAGCAAATCAATTATGATATTTTGGTTATGGAGATGATGAATACTGTTTTTGGTTGTTGACAATACTGTTCTTCCTTTGGTGTTACAGGAGATGATATTTTGACCAGACAATGAATTAGTTCGTTTGTTTTAAAATCAATGCCTTTAAATGGATGGATGATAGATGAAGTTCATTGGATGATGCTTGGTTAGATGATGGTAGCTACAGATTCATTTTCAATTCATGGTGCAAAGACGAAGTCATTAATTTAGAAGGTTCAGCCATGGGGTATCTGTGAGAAGAAAAATGAGGTTTTGACAGAAAGATACACCATATATCATGTCTCTTCAAATGCAATTTCTTTGGTCAGATTTACCTATTTCTAGATCCCAGCATTCATGTTCACAGATCTTTTTCTTGTGTTGATTTACTGCTTTCCTTTTCTTGTAAAAATTTCTCACTATTTGTTTGTGTATATATATATCAGAGTGGATTCTGGGGTTCTGTATTTTTGCTGTATTTGCAACCAGTAACTATAAAGTATACAATAAGATCCTTTTTCTATTTAGTTTTCTTCACTTCTTTATTTTCCATTATTAGGGGTGTTTATTTGTTCTTGTTCAACATGATAATTCAAACTCAATCAGTTATATGCTACAATTATGTATTTGTCTTATAATTTTTGTTATTGTTTAGTTTAGAGAAAATAGTTTTAACGAATTATGTTGTTTACATTTTTAATTACAAAATTATGTTAAAGATTTGGATTTTTCTCCTTTTTTCTCAAAATAATGTTGATGACATAATAAGAGATCTAATTGACGTGAACGGAATCATCTCCTTTCTTATTAAGTTGGTTAGTTTTAAATTGTGCTGTTTTTTTTTTTTGTAGAAAATCCAGAAGTAATTAACAATATATAAAAATATATAAAGAGGATTACTTTTTTTTATGTTCACATCTTATAATATCAATTATATTCTTTATAATATAATTATTTTTTTCTATTCATTAATAATTATTTTCTTTATTCATTTCATTTTATTTTTAATAAAATTTTACCCGAAATCTTAACTAAAATTAAACGGTTATTTCTTCAAGCATCTATACAATTACTAACTGCATTCCAATAGTAGGAAAAAACTCTTCATCATTGCACCATATCATTATTGCCGTTGTCACTGCCTTTTCAGATTTTATATATATATTTTTTTCAAAATGCATTATGTTTCGGAAAAATTTGTTCTGAAAGTTATTATATACGTTTTGGACTTTTCGAAACAAGATTTCCATAACATTTTTTTAAACGATACTCTTAGAACGGAATTTTCAAAACATGATAAAATGGTGACTTTAAAGATTTGAAGTAGTGCACAAATAAGTTATGGGGTGCCAGGAGTAAAAGCCTAACTAATACTGTGAATACTGTTACCGAAGGCGCATGACTCATCACTCTCATATTGATGCATTTCTAACCTTTTACAAATCTGAATTGGCCATGCACCTCCATCCATAAATTTAACATTTTAACATGCACCTTTATAATTTTTTTTTATATTTTAAAAAAATGTAATTTGAAATAATTTTCTTTTATTTTAAATTTTACATTCAAAAATACAAAATAAAATTTTATTCAAAAATATTAACAACTGTATTTTAAATTATATATTTCGGAATAAAAAAAAGTTGAACTTCAAATTATATATTTTAAAATAAAGAAGTATTATAAATTATATATTTTAAAGTATGAAATTTACGTTCCAAATACATAATTTAAATGTAAAAAATTACTGAGATAAATTTTTTATGAAAGAATAAGAGACTGCCGTCTGAATTTGGGAAAGTACGATTTATATTCTTTTTGTCATGAGATTAACATGATATCATTTTACCTTTATTAAAGATTTAAATATGGTTTTAGCTTATACGAATATCATTTTGTCTACTTTAAATCCTTTAAAAACTATTTGCAAGTGTATAATAGTTCTTTCTTAATTATTATACTTAATTAGGATTATTTTAAGATTAAAAATAAAAATATTAATTAATACTAATGGAAACACATGTTTTACGCCTATGTGTATCTCTTTTTAATTGTAGATAATTCATTTGATATTTAAACCCTTATATGCCCTTAAAATAACTTAACTTTTATAACTAAATTTTTATATTTGTTATATTAAATTAATTATAATTAATAATAAGGAATACAAACACTACTGACCAAATGTAAAATATTTAAAAGTGGAAAAAAATTACAAAGACTAAATAATAACAAAAAATGTTGGGAAGATCTAAAACATAATTCTATTTTTTATTTTAATTTTAAATTATTTAAGGATAATAAGAAAATACTTATTATTTATTTATTTTTAATAACTTTTTTAATATAATTCTTTTTTTCAAAATAAAATTTCTGTTTATGATATAATAAAAACATTTTATAATGGTTTAATATTATAATATCAAAATTAATATATACAAAATAAGTTAAGTTTTAAGTAAAATAAAAATATTTAACTAAAAACATAATATCAAAAGTAAATTATCGAACGAAAAAGTACAAACAACATATGCAATTATGTTATTTATATTAATAGTAAATATAAAAATTTTAACTAAAAAATAATATCAAAAGTAAATTATTAAACGAAAAAGTACAAACAACATATGTTATTGAAATATTTTTGTATTAACTATACTTATTAATATTCTCCATTTTTAGTATTGAGGTAACTCTAATATGAAATAGTAGGGGTCATATAATTACAATATTAACTATCATCAGTGGCGGAGCTATTTGGAGGCAGGGAGGAGCCCTGGTCCCCCCAAGATTTTTATTTTTTATTTTTTTTACATATATATATATATATATATATATAATTTAAAAATATATTTAAAATTTATTAATTTTTTTAAATTATAGATAATATATATTAAAAATTAATAAAAATTAAATTTTTTATTTTTTATTTCTTTTATTTAAACATAACATTTAATATAAAACATAAAAAAACATAAAATTAAATATAATAAAAAATAAAAATATTTAGGTTTAATTATTCTTTTGACCCCTGATTTTATTTAAAAATTAATAATAGGATTAGGTTAATTTTACCAACAAAGCA
>Ga0099822_1011433_pt1 | contig 10813 bp, 5 predicted proteins | sample CowpeawhiteBW_FD_76839 | JGI IMG/M metagenome (GOLD analysis project Ga0099822, IMG submission 76839) | Root nodule microbial communities of legume samples collected from California USA - Cow pea white BW | ecosystem: Host-associated > Plants > Roots > Nodule | place: USA: California | collected... | reverse complement strand
ATCATGAACAAAATCAGAAAACTCTGACATGAGACTACAATTTAGTTGAGAATCCGCTTGAGAATCCAAGAAACTCAAATAACTAAAATGATGATCTTCCATAATGAACTATAATAAAAAAATTAATACGTAAATAACCCATCCAGGGTAACCACATAATACATAAGAATATTAAAAAATAATGCAATTAAAAAAAGAATGCAACACGTATCAGAGAAAAAGAGTGAATGCAACACGTATCAAAAATTGAAAACTGATTGCATGCTGATATTCATAACTGATTGCATGATTTACGTTAGAAAATTCACCAATCACACAGTATACATTTACTCACATTAAAAATTCACCAATAACACAATATACACGTATCAACATTCAGTACCAACACACAAAATCCAAGTATAAAACGGAATACCTTCCGTTTCACAAACATATGAAACGGATCCCAAAACCCGTTTGACAAAAAAGGACAGGCAACTTGGTGAAATGGGTTACAAATTCCGTTTCACATCTTTAAGAAACGGATTATGTAATCCGTTTGGAAAAAAAAATTGGTTTCTATTTGATGTTTCAGTGTTTTGTCTGTCGGACAAAACAACCATGCAAATAAGGAGCGGGAATTTGAATGAAATAACTGATTCAATTCTATTTCTTAGACGACGACAACATGTACATGCATGCCACCAATCTTATTCACGACTTCTTTTCTTTGCACATTGTTGTCGGAACTGGAAATGGAATCAAGAAGAAAGAAATAGGGTGTGGGTGTAATTTTGAAGAGATTATCATGCAAGGTTTATTTACCACTAAGGTTTAAAAGTAAGGTTTAAAAGTAATGGGGTGAGGGTGTAATTTTTTTATGAATGGGGTGTAAGCAAAAAAATCAAAATTTATGGGAAACGGCATACACTTTCCGTTTCATAAAATTGTGAAACGGATTCCTTATCAACTCTCATTTATCATCTAAGAAATGCATTAGGCTTATCAACTCTAATTTATCATCTAAGAAACGCATTAGGCTTATGCCTTCATTGAATTAAAACACCAAAAACAAATGTCATTGTAAGAAACTCTATTATTAAATTAAGAAAGGTGACTTACAGCATCCTCACAACCAGCTACGAACATGAGTCATGTATATCTATCTATATATATATTTACCACAGAGTAAGGTTTAAAAGTAATGGGGTGGGGTGTAATTTTGTTATGAATGGGAAAATCAAAATTTATGGGAAACAGAATACAGATTCCGTTTCACAGTGTTATGAAACGGAATCTGTATTCCGTTTCAAAAAGAATAGTAATTTTTTTTATGAAACGGATTACAGAATCCGTTTCAAAATGTTATGAAACGGAATCTGTATTCCGTTTCCCATACATTTTGACTTTTTTTGTGAAACAACTTTTGTATTCCGTTTGGTAAAAGTTTGAAACGCATTCGAGAATCCGTTTCATAAAAGATTTCGTTATATAGTTTATGAAACGGAAAACAAATTCCGTTTCACATCACAAGCAAACAGAAAAAACTTAAGCTGGTATGAAGGCTAACCTGGATAGACGGGAACTACCACTTGGAGAGAAGATAACGCAGTTACTCACAACCACCTTCCTTCAAAGAACCAACAATGACAGAAACTTCAATCACAATAACCACAACGCAAACTGAAGACACTGAGAGAATAATGATTTTTACAAAAAAAATAAATGAAAGTGATACAAACCAGAAGAGGTACCACCACCACCAGAGACAATGAACGAATGAAGGACAGAAAAATTAAAGCTCTCAGGGACCACGGAGTATAGAGAATGAAACTGAGCAAAATTTTAAATGAAAGCAGACACTAGGATGGAGAAGAAACGGGAGTAGAAGAAATACTAATAGTTACATTTTGGGGGTGCAGGGCAGGGACGTTGGCGACGCAGTAAATGAAATTTACTGTGTCCCTACCCACTTTCACCCACTCTCACCCATATGTTAAATAAGGGTATAATGGTCAATTTTGGGGGTACAGAAGAACTGTTGGAGATGCAGGGAGAAGGCCCCGTACCAAAGTTATAACAACAAAGCTTCAACTGATACAGAATATAAAATTTTATCCTACACACTAATAAAATTTCCAAACGTGAATATATACAAAAGATGAAACTACAAATTTTTGTATGGAATGTAAAAGTTATGGGAATAGTACATAGTTATCCTTTATAAATTTTTACCATTCTTTGCCGAAAGAAAAAAAAATTATGGAAATCCACATATTTTAAAACATAATAACTCCAACTCAATGATCTTCCAAAATGTAACTTAATATAAATATCACAAAAGAAAAAATAGCATAAAAACGATCTAAAATAAGATTCTATATAGTAATATAATGCAGAATAGCCATCCTATACTATTCAAGATCTCCTAAATGAGTAGAGCAATTCCTAATTTGGAGAGGAGCTTTGGAACATTATTATCTTAGCACTCAATTCCCGTTTCTGAATGATCAAAGTTCATTAAAACAATACCACAAGTTTACCCCACTAAGTAAAACTTACCAAATCTGAAAAGCCAAAAATTTAAATCATAAACTATAACTCCTACTCTATTCATGGTATATGTATTTATCTATACAATATTATGTCTTTTTATTAGAAAAAAATGAATTTAATAAAATTAGAGCATTTAGGATATTCTAACTATTTTACAAAAAAATATGTAAAAAATAGCATCGTATTAGGCTTACACATTTTGTAGGTATCAATATTACTTAGCATGTGTTAAAAAATAACCTATTACTACAAGAATTTTTTTTCTTAATTATTGATGAGAATATTTGTCCGTAATGAATTCGTAGGTAAAATCTATTGGTAGCATTTGCCAGTAAATTAGAATTTATATTATCGACAAATATTGTTGTTGGTATTGTATCCAATGGTAATATTTGTCAGTAAAATGAGCAAAAAATTTCTCACCAACTCTGATGAGATTTTTTTTATAAGTTAAATGGAGATGTGTGAGTAGTAGAAAAGAAGAAGAGAAAAGGAGGAGGAGGAGAAGTTGAAGTTCGTGGTGGAGGCATGACAACGATAGCAGCTAGAGTTAGAGGAGGAGGAGAAGGAAATGGAAGATGAGGAGAATATAGGGAGGAGGAGAGCCAAAATCAGTGGTGGTGGCAATGGTGGTAGAGGGGAAGGAGGAATATGAGGAAAAAGAAGAAGAAGAAAGAAAGGAAAAAGAAAAAAAGAGGAAAAGAAGAAGAAAAAAAGAGGAAAAATAATATACAATCGCAACATTTACTGATGGATTTTACTAATGGTGAGAATTTGTCTGTAATTACCAACATATGCTTACCAATAAATTACCGTTAATAAAATTTATCGATGACCATTTTATAGGTTGATTTTTGGTTATTGGTAATCCATTGTTAAATTTCATTTACCGACAAATATTCGTTATTATCAACAAAATTTTTTCTGTCATTAATTAGCAATTTTTTAATTATGTATTAGGGAGAAAAACTTGATAAAAATAAGTAAATTAGTGGCAAAATCATATTTCTAGTCTGAAAATGTTTACAATAATAAATATAATCACAAACAAAGAATACTATTACATTAAATTGTGTAAACATCATAAACGGTTATTGACTACCCAAATACATCAATAAGGGGAGGTTTGAGTTGATACAGTCTCACAACCCTTGAAGCAGCATGAAAGTCTTAACCATGATAAAGTCTCACGACCTTTGAAGTAGCCCTTGCTAGAGACGCGAAAACAACGTCCATCATCCCTACATGTGGTTTTGATCTCCCAGCTCCATTCTTGCTAGAGTTGTCAAAATGGGTAACCCGGCCCGACCTGGCTTGACCCACCACAGGTTGGCCACTTAGTGAGTCAACCCAACTCGACTCACTTATTAGCAAGCCAAAACAATTCAAACATGGCCTAGCCCACCACAGATTAGTGGATTAAACAGGTTGGCTCACTGGCTCAATTAAAAAAATAAAATTTTTTTATTTTTTTCAGTCAAAACTAAATTATAATTTTGATTAAAATCTAAATAAACTTCAATATAATCCAAAAATACATTCCAAAAGATGTTAAACTCCAAATACAAACTAAAATCATAAAAGTACAAAGTATCAATGTGTTAGCTAAAAAAAAACCTAACTCGACCCAAATGTAAAGCCCAACTTAATAAAAAAACACTTGTGTGACCCTTTATTTGCGAGTTGGTGAGCCAACCTGGCTCACCACGGGTTCAACCCGGGTGAGCCAGGTTCTAAGTGGGTCAAGTCAAAAATCAACCCGTATTGAAATTTGTAAAAGAATTTTAACCCAATCCGACTCGAACTCGTGGTGGGCTGATTTGGCTTACGGGTTCCAACCTATTTTAACAGCTCTAATTCTTGTAAAAAGAAGATTTGTACTCCCCAACACTAGTACTTGCAATAAAAGAACAGGTCTTCCCAACGCTTCCCTAACATTATCTATCCCTACAAAACGAAAACCAGCATTCCTATGTTGTTTATCCTAATGTGTATATGTCTTGGATTAATAATTCCATAACTAAATTTCACAATGACTTTAAGCCTTGAATTGGACATTGGTACCAATCACTATATGAAAATGTAGCATTAGGTAACCATGCACTCACTTGTGCCATACAAAAAAAATTTCTAGGTCTACTTTCCTTTGTTTAAAGATTATTCCATTTTTATGGTTCCAAATTTTCTAGATAATTACTAACCATGTTCCTTTCTATATTTTATTTTTGTTTTCCATTTATTTGCATATATGAAAGTGTTGGAAGTTAACAATGGGTTGGTTGTGATGCATTGTAGTCATTCTCACCTACCTATCACACATCTCCCACATAGTTTGGGTAATTTTATTGTCAAAGAAGATATGTTTGATGTTCTCATTTTTTGTACACAACTCACAAGAGATATTACCTAACTATGTACCTTTACTTACTAATTTTTCCTTTGTTTCCACCTTATTATCATTACCCTCTTCCTTAATGTTTGCACCTTCGGAATAACATTTTAGCTCCACAAGGACTTAAAAAGCACTATCATGTTCCCCACCTAGCCTACCTTGCAATATATTATATGTGAACCTCATAGAAAATGATTCTTCTTCTTCCTTCTTCCATACCTAGGAATCCTCACAATCTCTTTTGAAAGTTTGGCCATTATGAATTGTAATAATTCATGTTGGGCTTTCTCCTATACCCAACCCACAACTCCCCTATAGTTTTATCTTTACGTTTGAAATTGTAAATAGACTAGGAAACCTACAATAGAGTGATATTCCTCCTACCCATTTTTCTTCAAAACTTAATTTTATTTCCTTCTCCTACTCTCCATATTACACTATTTTCAACCAATACCCTTTGTTGGATGCATCCACTAATAAAGCATATATCTTTCCACCACTAGGATCCCTTCTATGTTGTGTTAAAATCATTTAAGTTTCTCCAAGATCTATACTTAGATTATAAAATTTCATTCCACTTTCCTTGATTTTCCATGCCTAATCTCCATTTCCATTTTTCTAAAAGGACTTTGTTAACAATATCTATAATTCCTTATCCTCCTTTTTCCTTAGTCTTATATAAGGTTTGACATTTAATCCATGTTATCTTTCTATCCTCAGATCCCCAACCTCAAAGAAAATTTCTTTATACTTTTATGAGCTCTTTACATACACCTTTTTACACTTTGTAGAAAGATAGATAATATAAAAGAAGTGCTAAAATGACAGACTTTATTAGGCAAAATGACTAACAAATGACAATGACCTACCTTTCCAACTAGTTAACTTATGCTTAACTTTGTCTACCATAACTTGCCAAAACTGTTTTTTATTGGATTCCCCCTTATTGGTAGGGCTTGGCATAATTTACTAAACTATACTAAATTATAGTTAATTGTACTATATTAAACTAAAATATACTAAACTATTCATAATAATAGTTGAACTGTATTATAAAATAGTTCAGTTTTAAGAAACTAAACTTATGTTAAATTAACTAAGTTAACTGTTGAACTATAGTAAATAGGTTATTAATGTGAAAGAAAAGATTGAAAGAGCAAAATACCACAAATAAAATATTGGTATTAGGATAAGAATTGGACTTATGTGTTTTGTGTCTTACGTTCTATTCTTTCTCTTTCATATTGAAATATTTATTTTATTTTATCTTAATTTTTTTTCTTTACTCTTTCTCTGAGAAAACTATAAAATATTTATAATTAATTTATTAAAAAAATTATAAATTCATTCAAGATCTTATTTTATTTTGAATGAATTTTACTATGTAATGTTATTTTTATGTTATGATTTTATGATTTTACAGAAGTTATTTTTAAAAATTAAATTTTGTGACAACTAACATTTTTATAATTTTTTATTTAGATTTAAGTTTTTCGTAACTTAAATATTGAAATTAGTATAATAAATATAAATATTGATACTAACGTATTTTTTTATTTTAAAATTTTATGTAATATTATTTTTTGTTTTAAAATATTTATTATGTGGCATCAACTTTTTTAAAGAGGATTTATTTTAAAAAATTCTTAAAAAATATAAAAAGTTATTGGTTCGTTGCTTCACGAAATATATTTTAGAACTTCATAAAATTTCTAGAACATTTTTTACACAAATATTAATGAATACAAATGTTAAAAAAATATTAATTTTGAGAATTTTCTAAAATAAATCCTTTTGACAAATTTCACGCAACATAATAAACATCGTAAAACTGAAAAGTAATATTACATAAGATTTTAAAATATAAAAAATACGTTAATACCGATACTTATATTTATTATATTAATTTTAATATTTTAATTAATTTTAAGTTACGGAAAACTTTAATATAAATAAAAAAAATTATAAAAATGTTAATTGTGACACAACTTAACTGTTGAAAACAAATTTTTGTAAAATTATAACATAAAAATAACATTACATAATAAAATTCATTCAAAATAAAAAATAAGATCTAACATAAATTTATAATTTTTTTAATAAATTAATTGTTAATAGTATAAAAAAAATTAAAATAGAGTAAAAAAAAATATTTCAATGTGAAAAAGCAAAGGCTAAAACAGAAAACCAATATCTTATTTGTTGGTACTTTACTTTCTTAGTCTTTTCTTTCATTTCAAAAGTCTATTTACTATAGTTCAACAGATAACTTTGTTAACTTAATAAGAGTTTAGTTTTCTAAAACTAATATAATTCAATTCAATTAATATTATAAATAATTTTATTTAATATAGTACAATTAACTATAGTATAGTTTAAGAAATATGTTCAGCCCTGCTTATTGGTATACCTAGGTACTTAAACATGGCTTTCATATATCTATAGTATAGGATCCTAGAGAAATTATCCATTACTTCCATGTTCAACCCTGGTCCTCCAATCTTACTTTCACAAAACTTAGTCTTGAGACCACACAACAACTCAAAGCTTCTCAGGTTAGCTTCTATAACTAGTATGTTGTGAGTACTTTCTTCATAAACAAATACAGTATCATCTACAAACTGTAGTAAGCCAACCTCAACGCCCTTGTTCCTCACACTCACACCTTAGTACAATTATTTCTTTGTTGTTTATCTCACAATTCCTTCTAACCCCTTTGCTACTACAAGGAATAAAAGTGGGGCCATTGGATCCCCTTACCTCGAACCTTTTGTTGATCTAAACTTTGGGTTTGACTTCCATTAACTAAGATAGACACAATGGTAATTAGAGTTTAGATCCACATTAACAATTACCACACTCTTTTTTCTTTACCTACAATCTTCCACAACATCATTAACTACTAAGATGCTATCTAAAGTCCTCTTTCCTTCATATTTGTTGTTTCTGAATCATCTATTGTTTCTGGAAACACTCTTTTCAACCTATTATAACTTAAGAAAATTATAATGTAGAAGGTAAGGATTATTTTTACTCATAAGTGGTTTGATAAAACAATAAATTTAGTAAATTTAACTAGAATAATATCTCTTACCATATCAAAAGTGAATTTTAAATCTAATTTATTATCATAAAATGAGCTTGTAAAATGATAATTGTTTTTATTTATGTACTATAAATCAATCTCGTATCTAGTTGATATAAATTTTTATTATATTTATTATAAAATTAATTGCACATTTCTTGTTTCATTATTAAGAATTCTTATATTACTTGAGATTTTTCTTGCAAATTTGCAAGAAAAACTTTTTCCTGTTATTTTTTTTTAGGAATCTTAATTGGCAAGTAATTTTTTCGTGGGTAATTATTTCCTAAAAAATTATTAAAATTGTAAGTATTTCCTACAAAATTTGTTGTGAAAAGTGTTTTATACAAAATATTTTGAAAAAAAATTGACATCAATTTCCACCATTTTGTTTTCATAACAAAATTTACAAGTATTTTCTAAAAAAAATTGAAACAAAATTGGCAAAAAAATATGAATGTTTTAGTAGTGTTTCTAAATTAGTCAAAATGATAAAAAAAACTATACTTTGAGTGAAAATCATAAATAATATTCAAAGATAAATTTAGAGGAATAATAGTTTTTTTTTTCTTGTAAAGATAAAAATAACAGACAGAATAATTGTAACAATATTGTTACTATTCTAGAATTTTTTTAGCTCTATAATTATCTTGACTTTCATATTTATAGAAAAATCTAGAATTATCATGATATCCTATAGCCATAGTGAAATATTTAAAAGTATGAACATTTAAACTTTTTAGAGCTATGAATAAACCCATTCTCCAGATCTTGCTAAGTTAATAGAGTTGTAAGTGAAAATTCCATTTTTACATTATTATTACAAGAAAATTTCTATTTTGCTAGTGTTAGAAAATGATTGCTCAAATAATATTAATAATAATATAAATATGAAATAATATAATAATAATTATTAACTCAATAATAATACTAAGACAATATATAAAACAATGAATATTAATCAGAGATCAACAATTATAATAACAATAATAAATAATAGATAAAAAGTAAGAAGTAGAAATATCCTGAGTTGAGGCACGCATAGCGCTATCCTTAGAGAGAAAACGCCCCTATTCCGAACCTTATGAACACCACTTTAAAGATAATATAGAAAAGAAAAGAAAAACATTTCTCTAGAAAAACTCTAGAGTTTGTTGTCTCTCTGATTGTTGTTGTTCCCCATGCACCTAGGTGGTATTTATAGGTAGCAAAAGGAGACAAAGCAATAAATTGCAATAAGAATATAGCCGTTAGCCATAAAACACATTAACCCATAAATTAAAGGTATATAAAAACATGAGTAATAGTAGAATTTTTATTTTAATTATTTATTTTTTAAATTATAATAAAATATTTCTAACAGCTAGAGAAATTAGGAAGTGAAAATATTTGTAGCTAATTCCTCGCTAATTAGTGAGAAATAGCGAAAGAATAAAATTGTAGTGAGTCTGTAGTAAAATAACTACAGATTTGTCAATACATATATTTGTAACTAATTCTTCACTAATTTACGAGGAAATAGTGAAGGAAACAATTTGTAACTTCTTCGTAGCAAAATAGCTACAATTTACTAGAACATATATTTGTAGCTAATCTCTCACTAATTTTATGACGAAATAGTGAAGAAATAGAATTGTAGCTGGTTCGTCTACAAATTTACTAGAAAATATATTTGTAACTATTGTTTCTCAATTAAAATGTACTATAATTATTTTTTTAAATTTTAGTATAAATATATATATTTTTTAATTTAAATATTTTCAAATTATTTTTAGTTTAGATATTTTAAAATTATTTTTAATTTAAATATTTTAAAACTATTTTTAATTTAAATATTTTAAAATACTTCTAATTTAAATTTTTAAAATTATTTTTAATTGAAATATTTAAATTTTTTTAAATATAATTGTATATATTAAAATATAAATTATAAATATAAATATTAATAAATTAACTAAAACATGTAATAAATGGAGAAAAAAATTAGATATATAAATTTTAATTTTATTAAAAGACTTATAAGTTTAAGATAAATATAAATTAAAAGAATTATAAGTTTAAGATAAATATATAACTTTAACTAAAACTGATTATAATTTTTATTTACTCAGACGGTTTTAAAAAAATATTAAAGCTGTTTTCTATTTTTTTTTAATTTAGAAAATATCTTCTTTTAATTTATTGAAAGTGACGACGAATCAAGGAATTATTTTGTGCCTTTTTCACATTTTCAAATTATTCAAAGGTTTAATTATGTCTTTGATCCCCATTTTGGAGTCAAAATCTATAAATGGTACCCAAATTTTTAAAAGTCTCAAATTGGTCTCTTTTTTTGTTAAAACGTCTCAAGTTTTCCCTTTCTGTTAAGTCTGGTTAGACGGCGTTAAATGGGGTGTCACGTGTCAGTTCCTTGATTTTTTGAATTTTTTTATTTTATTTATTTGAATTTTACTTTTTATTTTTTATTTTTTTTTGAATTTTTTGAAAAAAATCAAAAAATTGTCACGTGTCAAGCTATCATCGTGCCACGTGATAGTGATAGAGTGATGTGGCAGTGACAGTGACACGTGTCAGTATTATGCTAGGTGTCATTTCCTTAGTCTCAATTTAGTCCCTTTATTTTAATTTGTCTCAATTTAGTCCCAATTTTTGTAAAAATTAGTAATTTTGTCCCTCTCCAAATTGAAACAAAAATTAATTTTATATAAATATTATACAAATATTTTTATTAAATTTGATATTTTTATTCAAATTGATATTTTTATTATATATTTTTAACATAGCTAAGTTTATTTAAAATT
>Ga0099822_1011431_pt1 | contig 10814 bp, 11 predicted proteins | sample CowpeawhiteBW_FD_76839 | JGI IMG/M metagenome (GOLD analysis project Ga0099822, IMG submission 76839) | Root nodule microbial communities of legume samples collected from California USA - Cow pea white BW | ecosystem: Host-associated > Plants > Roots > Nodule | place: USA: California | collected... | reverse complement strand
TAAAAAAAAAAAATAAAAAAAAAAATAAATAAAAAAAAAAAAAAATAAAAAAAAATAAAAAAAATAATAAAAAAATATATATATATATATATATATATATATATATATATATATATATATATATATATATATACATACATTTTTTTTTCAATTTTTAAAATCTTGTGTCCAAATACTAGGATATGGCTTGTGAACTACTCTAACTTTAAATTGAGATGAATAATCTCTTATCGTTCAAGTTTTTAAGTTGAAAGTTAACAACAAACTCAAGTGAGCATGAATATTTATCTTTTATAATAATAAATTTTAGATATTATAATTATTTATTAAAATAAAAAAATATTATTAAAAAATAATTATAAAATTACGGATGGAGAGAGACACAGACATATAGGATAATGGCCATTTACACGAAGAAAAATAATATCTGCAACTAACTATGGATCATTTTATTTTTGCATGTACTTTCTACTTCTACCGTATCCTTTCTATTGTGTAATTTATTTTTTATGATTATGTATTTGGTACAAAAGTATTCATCAACTTTATCAACTCTTAATCTATATTTAGCCATTTGAGTATCTCTCAAGATATGGTCACACTCTTTCCTAATAATATACGAACATTTGATAATTACAAATTGTACTAACTACGACGAAGTTTCGTGAAATTATACACACATCTTCACCTCTCTTTTTTTTTAACATTTATAATGACCTCCTTATAGATACAATATAATGTTTTCAAACAATTAAGGATGTTCTGTAAAGTAAAATAGATGCCAGGCGTAATATTTTTAAAACAAATTAAGAGAGGTAATTGTAAAGATAAAATAACATGAAATGTTTGTGTCTTGGAGTAGTTATTGTAATATAGTATAATTATGTAGATTTATAATTATTACAATTTTAATTATATCAATTGAATTATGTAAACGGACGAAAGTGATTTAATTTAAATTAAAAAGTAAAATAATAACGGATCAACAACAAGAAATGAGAAAAGATGCGGAAGGGTGGTTAGATGTGTAGAGAAAGTTAAATATTGGTAAATATGAGCTAAAATATAATATATATTTGTTGTTTTCTGCATGCTTGTAAATGGTATGGTGATGAATTCGTTAGAAATCACTGATAAATTTTTTTATTAATTATTATCACCCAGCCTTCGAGGTAAAGAGTGCATTCACACGGAAATTTCAAATGCAAAATACAAGTTCCATGAAAAGAATAAATAATGGAGAAAATATGATTATGTTTGCCATTCACACTGGAGTTTATGGCGAAAATATGATTACAAGGGTGATGCTCTACTGCTCTCGTTGTTATTGCATTGGATCAATTTCCCATTATTGTCACTACTCCATACTCCATACATAATCTGATGAGACGAGTCAACTTCTGATAAAACGTCTATATTCGTTGAAAGTGTAAACCTCTCATTTCAACCTCAGCCATGTTATTTTTTATGCTGAATTCAGATTTAATCTCTGCCACTTAGATCTGCATGATTATTTGAAATTAATCACAGAACCATACAATATTAATTAAATTTCCTTATTAAGAAACAACACAAATCACTGAAGATTGCCATTTCATGAGACATGTTTTGGCAATAACCGTTGTACCAATACAATTGATAAAATTTTCTGCTACTGTTTTGCAGCAACAGCTTGAAATGTTTAGATTCGATATCAGTACGTGAGGACACAGAATCACGTTCTAAAAGATAGAATAAATTTATCATTTTAAATTGCTTTTGTGAAAATTCAACTAGTGTGACTTAGTAGGCAACTCAAGTTACCATGTGCGTAGACTTTATTTGCAGTGCAGTTGTTAAAATCCCATTGCAATCACCATCTTGTTAAAGCCACCGTATTAGACACTTATGGGAGGAATAGTCACATACCTAAAAAGGTAGTAAAACTCATAGGAGGAATAAAAAGTGTTTTTTGAGTCATGCACTAAAGACAAAGGAAGTTGGAAGTGACAAGGCATAAAAAATCATAAAAAAGAGGATGAGAAAATCAAAAGGTCGGGAAGGTTAATGAGCAATCAATTTTGACACAAGGCAACTCACTTGGGAAAAGGGGTTAGGATAAAAGACAAAATGTTCAAGTCCAAGTAAACTAGTAGAACCAGCGGGCATGTAACCTCAACTGTTCCTTTTAAACTATACTTTATTTGAATTTAAATAAATTTTAAAAAATGTAAGATCTACCACATAACAACCATGGCAACCTGGTAGGCTTCTCAAGTTACAAATTATCAATTCTTTATTAGAACAGGTATTATTGTCAAAAACAAAAACCAGCAATGATTGCTACTGTGTGTGATATATGTTAACTACATACATAAACAATCCAATCCAATCCTCACAGACTGATATATGACACTTGAGATAAGGAACAGATCATGAAATCCAGGAAACTACACAAACATTCTATTTAAGTTTTCATTAACCTTATATTCCGCCATCATAAAGGCAACAACATTGGAATAGAAATCTTATCTTTATATAATATCCACAAACTAAAAAGACTCTACTAAAACCATCAAAATTTAGATGTCTCAAATCTCAATTATAGCACACAACTGTCATGCGTACCAACATGTTGCCTTGTGTAAAATTCCATTCCTTATAATGCAGTTTTTCACACTCTTTTCCTGTTAGTTATTTATTTGTTTCACAGGTATTCCCTTCCCGCATCCTTGAAGTGTAAGACTAGTCCTTTCAGGTACGGAGCAATAAGGTTAGTCCTCTTCAGAAGTTGCATCTTCGGGGCACAAACCTTTATACTCCCCCTAGGACTAGGAGCGAAGATTGCTTAGCACTATGCCTAACTCCTAGTGGGTTCCTTCCCTCTTAGTCATTAACATAATAATAAACTATTGGTATCCAGATATTTTTTAGCTGTAGAAAAGAGCTACATCTAGAATATTGAAGGATAAACGCCAACAGATCCATCATTATATAAAAAGTGGACACAAAGTTTGTCATTGCACACCTTACATATTTTCACTCTGTTTTAATATCAACAGAACAGAACCAGGATAAAACAGAAAATTGAAATGTTGAGTTACACATACACCTACTAAATATATAGCCAAGTATTGGGTGGGGTTTGATTTGTTTTAGGACCTGTCTTTGATTTAGTTCAAATACTGTCTGACATCAGCATTCAAAGCACACATTTTAAGAAGCAATAAAATCATGAACTGCTTAATCCTACGTTGATTGATCTAATATTTTGTGTGCAAAGGCATTTAGGAGCCATTTGGGGATAAGATAGGTGTCAGTCTGGCATCAAATACGGAACAGTTCTTGATCATTTCAGACAGAATATAATCTTTCTCTACACTGAATGGATGATTGATTGATTGAGCTATCTTTTTTATGTTTTCATCACATAGCAAGGAACATTAATGCTTCAAATGAAGAATAAACCTCCGTTTGACACAAGTTTACAAGCACAATAGCGAAAGAAAGGGAGAAAAGCAAAGGTGTCAAATCATTAGACAACTTCTGCTGTCTCACACCACCAGAGAAGTATAGTAAAAAAAGATAGAAGAAAAAGGTGTATGCATATATATAACAGAAAAAGTAAGATGGGGAATCTTACTATTGACAGGTCTTCTATTTCCTGCTATTTTATAAGTAATTTCTCTGAAAACATCCAAATGTAATTTTCGTATTATGTAACAGACATTTACAATGCTAGATTCAAACATCCATTAATTGGTACATCCTCCATCATTGATTGTACAATTCCCACTATAATATTATATTTATATATATTATATATGTGTGTATGTATGTATGTATGAATATGTATAAAATGCAAGACATGCATCAATATTGAGTACAAAAAATCTATCATTGCAATCCGATACATGATATTGAACAGGCCAACCTTTACAGCTTACAGCATCAATGATGGAAATTCAGAAGTACCTCAAATTGATGAATACTATTCCTACTTATTATTCCATTCCACCTCCAATGCAATCTCATTACGGCGTTGAAATGGAAGAGTAAATGGTGGATTATACTGCAAGCAAATAAAAGAGCAATTTACATTTGAAGAAGAAAAAGATCAAAGGGTAAACCTTCCTTTAACCCCAATACTGCATTAAGATTCTAACCTGTGCAACTTCTACTGAAGTTCCTTCTTTAATCTTAAACTGACTATCACTTTTTAAAGCTTCTCGTAGTTTCAGTTCGCGCTGCTTAATTTCTTCATCATTCACAAAACCTGATTCTCAAAGGCAAGAAAATTATTTATTTGATCGAGCACTTTAAATTAAATTTAAACAAAATTTTAAATACACAGAAATAAATATACATGTGATTGAAAATTTGGAATAAACCAATTGTGTTGTATTTGTACATTGTCCAGTAGTTAAATGTTTACACTAGTAATGGGGTTTCCGCATATAAAACCCAGATAACAGACAACAGGGGGAAATGAAATGAAATTACTGAAATATATCCAAGGCAAGAACCCACCTGAAAAGGAAACTACAGCAACTATTTTTCTGGGCACCTCTTTAATTGTCACAGAGGAATCTTTAGGCAGTGGCAAGTTAGCACCATACTTTGATGGCATGACGAAAGACATTCTCCACTTGTCTTGATCTTCAATCTAAGATAATACATTGATAAATTAGAACATCATAAATTAGAAATATATATTGAAAAATAACTCCTAATCCAATAGCTGCATTGAGTATTAAATACAGAACTTCCAGAAAATAATATCACAAAAACCACACAGTTAAGTGCAAAGTGACACTAGTACACAGGCTATATCATAAGATAGAAACAAAAGGGAAAAACAACGAAAGAGGAACCTATGACCTAAATGGTTAAAATAATAGTGTTATGTTATAACGCCATCTAATTGGGAGATAAGATAGAAAATAGTATCAATTTATCCAATCTCACACACTTAAACTTTACATATTAATTAGACCATATGTTAAAGAACATACGAATTTGATAGAATTTTCAGGCGTCACCTTTAACTATGCATTTGGATAAAGTTACGAAAAATCAGCTTGAAAAAATATGCCAGGGTAGTTCAGACATGACTGAATCACTATGAGATTTATTTCAATTGAACCTGAATTACAGAAACATGGATTTTAAATTGTGAATTATAGTATATAAAAAGTTCAGACCATGAAAATAAGCTAGATGCAATTATTTCACTGCCATTATTGACAATGTTTGCTACAGTTATGTAAAGGTACGTTGCTACAGTTGTTTGCTGAAACGATATAATTATGCTAAACTTGCTGGCAATGCATACAAAAAAAAAAAAAGATAAAGATTGTAAATGAGATATTTCACAAAACCCATAAAATAAACATAATACCTTTGTTGTTAGCACAGGAGTTGTCATATCCATTTTAACCCCATCAGATTGATTCTCACTAGTGAAAACAGGTGTAGTCATCTCCATTTTCTCATTCTTTATATTCTACCATGAAAACAACAGCAAAAATATATAACTTCATTCTTCTCTCAAAAGAGGAAAACAAAAAGAGGTAGTGATCATGCAACACAGTAAAATTTTAAAATGTATGAATGTCATTAATTTTAAAATATAACTACCTTACCGAAAAGGTACTCAGCTAAGACATTAAAGGACCGAGAAGCACCATTGAAATCAAATCCCCTCTTCCCAGGCATTGTTGTCTCTGCCACAAAGTAAGGCTGCAAAGATAATCATCAGATCAAGCAAGACATTCCCAAGACCGGATGGTTTGTCAGTGACAGCAACGCACTTAGCGTTGCATGGAAAAGTAAGGAATTAATTAACAACATATAACCTCTAAAAACTACGAAAATCAAGAGAGGAGAGTCTTTTTAAATACAGAAGCATGATACAGCACGATACGTTCTAATGTTCCATCACTAAATGGAATAACTTATTAGATTTGGCTGACAATTGTCTAAGTCCAACGCTTAAAAAAATTGTATAAAAAAAGATTATATTGGAAATGATAACAAGAAGCATTCATAACATTAAGGTAAATACCCTAATTATCTATTAAGATTTTCGTGAAATTATACAAACTTTAGTGTTTTTTTACCCCTACCATCTTTTAATTGCTTGAAAAACATTATACGGACACTTCTTATACATTACACTAACCCTCTTCCTTGTTTGAAAAACATTACGCCTTGCCATCCAACAACAGAGGTAGTTGCAAATGTTAAAAAAGTTAGGAGAGTTTGAACTCGAATGGCAGTTTGAAAAACATTTTCACAAAATCTCATAGATGATAATATAAGTATAATTTACTCTAGCATTAAATATTAGAAAGCACATATGTGTAGAATTAAAAAAAAATGAATTAAAGTATAAAATTCATTTCAAAGAAAAGAGAGCTAGCACACACACCTCAACTTCCCGAATCTCATACTGGTCCCTTCTGCTCAAAACCTTGAACTGGACAGTCTCAAGGTCCGGAACTGCAACGAAGCTCCAACACCGAAACAATTAATTACGCAAGAAAAGAGAACACTATAACAGCAAGTTGCATTTTATAGGTCGAAAATTAATTAAGTACCACTCATCAACGCCTCCTCGAGATTACGGCTTTCGAATCTCTTCGGAAACAAGTATTTGGCAGTCTCGGCAGCGACGTCAGCTAGAACTGCGGCACGAAAATTAGTTATTAGTTATAGGGAGATTCAAGAGTGAAAGAGAAGGAGAGAAATCACAAAGTTGGATAGAGAAAAACATTTACGTCGCTGGGTGAGAGAGTTGGCTTGAGAAGCGAGAGCGAAAACGAGTGAGATTCGAGATTCGAATGGCGAAATGGTACTTGGGCGCGTGCTGATTCTCTCGCCGGAAGACGCGGAGTTCGTGACAGAGAGAAACGAAGACTGTCCGGTAGGTTTTCCAGGAATCGGAATCACCATGCCCGGTTGCAGAGAAAGAGGAGAAACGTTGCAAACAGGAAACATTTTTTTTTTCAATCGAATCTGATTCACGATTCTTCTTTCTTCTACTTCTGCGTTTTGAATTTCTGTTGCTCTCTGCGATTTCGGTCCACTTGTTGTCGTTATGATTTTTCGCGGCACGGACTATTTATACGTGTACACCTTCTGCAGATACTTTACCCCGAACCTTCTGCAGACATTTTCTCCTCTTGCGAAAATGTTTTAATAAATATTTTACAATTTACAATAAACAACAAATTAGGACAAAATGTTTTTTTTTTTCTCTCTAAGAACATTTTAAGATAATTAGGTCTGGTTGAGAAACAGAAAATGGCGACGAAGAAGTTGGTGAAAGCGAGAGCATTGGCAACAGTAAAACCTTCTTCTTCTTCTTCTTCTTCTTCAGCGATCCCCAACCTCCCTCTACCATCTCCACCCTCAGACACACCCGTGTCCCAAGTTCACTACGCCCGCTTCCTGGACTTCTTGAAGGCCCATTGGGCCCCGCCGTTCACCCCCGACACTCTCCTCCACTTCCTGAAATCGAAGCTCCACCACCACCCTTCCTTCTCTCAATTCGACTTCCACCTCTTCACCTGGGCCTCCTCCCTCGACTCATTCCGCCACACCCACGCCACCTTCCACTGGATGGCCCGCACCCTCGCCGCCACCCACCGCCTCCCCCAGCTCCGCACCCTCCTCCACGTCATCGCCACCCACCCCTGCCCCTGCTCTCCCTCCATCTTCTCCTGCCCCCACACCCAACCCATCTTCTCCCACGCCATCCACGCCTTCTCCAAATCCTCCCAACTCCACCACGCCCTCTCCGCATTCCACTCCATGACCAAACTCATCGACTCCAAGCCAGACGTCGCCGTTTTCAACGTCCTCATCCACGCCTTCGTCAAACGCGGTAACCTAACCCAAGCCCTCCAGTTTTACCGCGACATGGTGGTTACCCACCGCGTCAAGCCTGACGTTTTCACCTTCAACATTTTGATCAGTGGTCACTGTCGGAACTCGCAGTTCGCGTTGGCGTTGGACGTGTTTCACGAGATGGGGAAAATGGGGTGTGAGCCCAATGTGGTTACTTTCAATACCTTGATTAGGGGGATGTTTAGAGAGGGGAGGGTTGAGGATGCCATTGAGATGGCTCGCGAGATGGTTCAATTAGGGTGTGAGCTTTCTTGTGTTACATGTGAAATTTTGGTTCAAGGGCTTTGTAAGGAAGGGAGGGTTTTGCAGGCGTGTGAGTTGTTGCTGGGGTTTTCTGAAAAGAGGGTTTTGCCCAAGGGGTTTGATTGTTTTGCTTTGGTGGAGGTTTTGTGTGGGCAAGGGTGTGCTGTGAGAGCGTTGGAAGTTGTTTATGAGTTGTGGAATGGGGAGAGTGTTCCGAGTTTGGTTGCTTGCATTGCTGTGGTTGATGGGTTGAGGGTGTTGGGGAAGATCGATGAGGTGAAGAGATTGGTGGAAAGGATGCTTGATGAGGGTATGGTGCTGGATGTTGTGACTTTCAATGGTGTTCTTCGAGATATTTGCTATGCACGGAGAACCGATGAGGCAAATAGATTGATGTTACTTGCTTTGAGCAAGGGTTTGGAACCTGATGACATGACTTATAGGACTTTGGTTATAGGGTATTCGGAGGAGGGAAGGAGGGAGAAAGGAGAGTTTCTGGTGAATGAAATGTTGGATAGGGGTTTTATACCTGATCTTGCTTCATATAATAAGTTGATGAGTGGATTGTCTAATTGTAGACGCTCTACATGTCGTCAAGTAAACAAATTTGATCGCTGATGATGCAAATATTTAAGAATTAACTTGGATTTCAATTGACACTGTTGATGGGCCAAGGTGATTGTGAACTGAACTGGTAAGGGAATTGGAAACAGGTGTGGAGGATTGAAACGATGAAACTCCTTGCCTCATAACTGTAACCTCTTGATGGGAGGAATTTGGATTCTCTGCAAAATAAGGATAAATTGGAGTACCAAAAAATCAATAGAAAGTCTGAATATATGTAGTTATATGTAATTGGTGCTGTACTACTGTCCCATTTTTAAGATCAGGACAGATGCCTTTGGAACTGTGCTAAAGTTACTTGATTAAATACCAGAAGTGGTATCATTTGATCTATTCACCATCGATCGTTTTTCAATGGACTGTTGTTTAAGTTATGAACTCAAGACCAAGCTGGAAGCAGTGTTGTCGAGTACTTGAACTATTGCAGTACCTTTGTTGAAGCCAAAGGTATCTAAATTTTGCTCGTTAAATTTATGCTTTTGAAGGGTCAATTTAGTGTCTACTGTATTGTGTCAAATTCTAAAGGCATATTCATCAAATAATTTTTAAGTCGTGAGTTACTCTTTTCCCTTGCATATTTGCTATTTTTTTCTAGTTCTTACGAAATCTTATTATGTTTTGGGCTAACAGTGAAGAAATTACTTAATTTTCAACCTTTTTGTCTCTAGATCCTTGCACACCTTCAACTTGTTTTGACAAATCAAAGAGATGTATAATTTTTTAGTAGATTTTTTAGCAGATATTAAGAAGCATTGGATCATCTTTGCAGAATCGACAGGGCGGACGTACAGGATGAAAGAAAAAAGAAAGTATATGCAGCTTGTATGGTGATAGTAGTTTATTAGGGAAACTGGGAGATATCCCACAGTTTTGGCCAATTTTTAAGCCGGAGTTTGCTTTATAGTGTTTTATTTTTATTTCCAGAAACATATCATCCCAAAAACGACATACCAGGATGAATGGCTAAATATACACCACGTTGTGTTTTAATGGTTTATATTTTTATTATCAGAAACAGAGAAGCATTTGATAAAGCAAATAATTTTATATTCTGTTGTAATTAGGACATTTTCTTAGCTATTGACATGGTTTTTATGACACTGGGTTTTCGTAAACAAGTTTGTTTTAATGCAATCTGGACTCTTCAGTATTTATCAACTTTATGTTTCTGTTTTGGATTGATTAATAGTCCATAATTACCTTTTTAATGATGTTTACCTGCAATTACTTTCTTAGGTTTGATCCTCTGTGTTTCCTCTGTTATGCTTCATATTCTCGTGTGACAATTTTGGCCATGCCATTTAAAATCTGCAATATGCGTAGTTCAAATTGCTGTATGTCACTTCATTATGACCTTGTAAATGGAAAAATATTCACAATAGGAATAGGATAGGAGAGGACGAAATTTTTAATTCAAATTCTAAAACCTTGTAAATGAAAAAATGAACCATGCACTGTGCCATCTACATTATGACCTACAAGGAAGTACTTACAAAAGTTGAAAAAATTAACTCCAAAAACAGAACACATGTTTAAAGTCGAAAAACAACAAAGACGAATGTAATAAACAGAGTAGGGAATCATATGAGAAATAAATTTGCATACCAAACTAGTGGTGAGCAAAATACATAGCCATCTGAAGAGATTTATGGTAGAAGCCACATTTCTCGTAGAACGCCTTATTCTCGAGGCTGCAATCAAGAATGACCTTATAGCATCCCATGGAACGCGCATGCTCTGTCAGGAAGCTGATGATTTTCTTTCCCAAATGCTTCCCACGTGCGCTGGAATCCACAACAACGTCCTCAATGTGCCCAACTTTGCCGCAATTTCTCAAAAATTTCTTCTCAATAAACACGCTCCCCGTCGCAATGATCTTTCCAGAAGCCTCGTCTTCAATCACGCCGATGACGTGGTCATCTCCGACGGCGCTGAGCTCTCGAAATCGATCCTCGAAATCTCTGTCAGAGACGGAATCGCAAACGCTGAGTTGCTGCAGCAACTCGATGAAGCCTTTGCTCTTGTCTGAGATCTCTAATTTCCGAACTCCGTAC
>Ga0099822_1011427_pt1 | contig 10819 bp, 1 predicted proteins | sample CowpeawhiteBW_FD_76839 | JGI IMG/M metagenome (GOLD analysis project Ga0099822, IMG submission 76839) | Root nodule microbial communities of legume samples collected from California USA - Cow pea white BW | ecosystem: Host-associated > Plants > Roots > Nodule | place: USA: California | collected... | reverse complement strand
TAGGCCGACAACTCCAATATACTTAGCAGAATCAAAGCCCCCTGGTATTCAATGGGTCCACCTAAGGGCCTGGGTTAAGGCCCAGGCCCACTTACAGCCCTAATTAAGGCCCAAGCCAAGGCCCGGCCCATGGCCTAACCAGACATAATTAATACTCTATAAATACACGTGGATCCCAATAATTAAAGGTACGCATTCATTACTTCATTAATCACTGATTTGACCTTTTGAGAGCTTTGACTTACTTAAGCTTCGGAGTCCCTTCTGCAGGTAACCCCTCCTGGGTCCAAGCTGACATATATCAACCGGGAAGAAGCCAACTGAAGAGATAACGGACTACATGGATGAGGTGATGTTTATGCCTAACTTGTCTTGTTTGTTCTCTACAGGAACATAACTAATTCAATAATTACTTTTCTTTACTTAACGGTATTTATTGTATCAGGATATAAAAATGACTAAGCGATAAATTTGGAAAAGAGATGAAAGAGATTATAAATATAACTTTCTTCATTAACAAATACTAATAACTAATAAAATTATTTACTTTATAATACTTTGTAGCAAGTTATCATATAGTAATAGCAAATACTTTAATTCTTAAATCCAAACAGTTGAATTATTTATAATAAACCCAATGGTATGTAATAAGGAGAAATAGAAGGTATGTTCTATTTCTACTTATTACATATGGGAGACCAAACGATAAACAATGCTAATAGATGATAATTAATGTTTTAAATAATGGTTTTGTACTATAATACATCTTTTCAGCAATTAAGATGGTGGTTAGAATGCACTTTCAAAGTTGCAGTTGGCCATACCTAATCTAGTCCCAGTCCATGTCATCCACACACAAAAACTAATCAGACCTTTATATCATAATTTTGAGTTATATTATGATTTATGACCCTCCAAAACATTTTATTAAGTTAAATGGATGACACCTGCCCCATAAACTAAGGGTTGTCAGTTGAAAACACACCAATAAAAAATAATAGAACTTCAAGAGAACGACAAAGAAGTATAAAAAAAAAAAAAGGTGAATGTTGGATTGAAAATTTTGTGGGTAAAATAGTTTTATAAGTATGCTAATAACTATCCCTTTCAAGGCGAGTTCATAATTCCAGAAGAAAAAGAAAAAAAGGACACAAATTTCACTTTATTGAGTTTCGTAGAGAATGTTATTTTACAAACTACACATAGTGAGAATTGAAGTGTGTCTTGAAAGTAAAAGACAATTAGGAAGTGCACTTTATGCTCTAAGAAATGTTGTACGAGAAAGATTTATTTATCGGGAGTGGTTGGATTAGGTCTCCACTTCCAAATTGTATTCACTTTTTCTTCTATTCACTTCAGTTTTAAATTAGTGGAACAAATTCTCCAATTACATATAACTTTTACAAAATAATAATTTATGTATGATTAATTTGTAGAAGGTTTTCTTTCTCGCTTCCTTATAGAATATACCAATTATTTTACTATTTTAAAATGTATAAAATATGATTCTTGTTGCTGGTTCATGGAGGAAATAGTATTTGTTGATAGGATAGTGAGTTTTACGTAGGATATATTTGTTATATATTTTTCATAATGAGTTCTTTTAACATTTATTAGAATGACTTTTGGATAAGAAATTTAGATAATGTGCATGAAATGATATAACTTTTTACTTTAGTGGTATTATATATTGTATATAACAAAGTTTTGGTAAATAACTCTTTCTAAAATCTAATTTAACAATTTATCTGTTAAATGTCTGAATTAACTATTCTAATAAAATAAAATAAATAATTGCAAAATAAAGCATAAATTTTATTTCTATAATTTTTAAATACGGTCATGACATCATTATTTTCATAATTTCAAGAATATATAAATCTTGTCTTTGTAAAAAAATTAATATTATGTTTGATCATTACAACTTCTAAACTTAAATTTGTTTTACACAATATATTATCTAATTACTGAAAAGATATTAACATATGATTTTTTGTTGCTATTACAACATGTCTAAAGTTTATATATAATTAAACGGATGTGAATTTGTACATTCCGTTTCTGTTTTTTTTTTTTCTATTTAATTACTAAAATACTCATGATTTACTCGTAAATTTTATAATAATATTTTTTTTTCTTGACTACAATAGAATAATAATGCTTTCATTTATGTTTGATGGATTAAATTAAAATAACAAACAAAAACTCATAAACAATCATATAAAATATCATAACACCATTTTTTAATTAAAAACACTTTAAAAAAATTGAACTTTTTTTTCTTGTATATTATTTTTCTTGTTAATGGTATCTTAACTCACTTGATATCAACAAAAGAGACGTAATAAAATATTTCTTAGGTTTTTTTTCTTTTCTAATGACATATAATTTCACATTTCTACTTGTTTTCGCACTAGATTTAACTCAAATAAAGGTTGGTTTGAATTGGAATTCATAAGAGACAGAAAATATAAAAGGAGTAGAAACTAGATTATTTAGATTTAAGAAAAATGACTAAAGAGTGATTCGAATAAAAGAAAAATTTGTGATTGATTTAATTGAGGTGAAAAGGGAAAAAATGAGAATTAATTGTGCATGAATTATTATTTTTTAAATATAAATAAATAAAACATATTTTTTAAAATTATATATATATATATATATATATATATATATAATATTTTATAAATGATGTTTGAAATATTTTTTACTTGAACATTTAAAAGGCGAGTTATATCAAAATATCATAACATTTAAAGTTGGATTTACATATATTTAATAAAATCATAATATGTTAGTAAAAGTAATGTAACAATCTTAAATTTAATAAAGTAAGAAATTTATACAATTATTGGAATAATAATAACAATTATATGTATAAAAAAAATTAAGATCAAAGCCATAATTCATTTTGATAAAAATTTAAAAAAAGATAACATCAAATTTTCTTAAGTATAAGAGTAATAGAGTTTACGAAAAATTATCAAATTTTATCAATTGAATTTTCTCCATCATACTAAGGAATCTTCCTTTCTAAGAACCAAAGTTTATTGTATTCTTCATCAAACCAAAGACTGCAAAAATGGAGTTAGGAGTCCCAACAAAAATGGAGTTAGGAGTCCCAATAAAAATTGACACACCCACATAATTAAAGGGAAGAGATCCTTAACTAAAAAAACTCTCTTAAGCTATCAAACTAAAGAAGAAGAAGGAACAACAATGTAAAATTGGATTTTATAATTAACCAACTAACCAGAAAATGCCCTATACTCTTACAAAAAGTCTTTCAAGGCCAGGGGAAGCATAATCCTTTTAGAAATGAGATCCAAAATTCCCCTACTCAACACATCTTTAGTAAAACAATATAGCAAAGAAGAAAGGAGATCCATTTTTCTAACCCTCTACCACAAGTGAAACCCCATTAACTCGGATTGAAAGATGAGCATATTACAAGATATGAAGAATCTAATTCAAGAAGCAATCATGGAAGCCAAAACAATGCAACACTTGAATTAAAAATTATCAATTTATGATGTCAAAAGTCTTGTAGAAGTCAATCTTAATAATCACACAACTGCCCTTGATCTTTTTAGAAAGAAGATTAATAGCCTTAGAAGTATAACATAGACGATCTTTAATAGTCCTTCACTTAATGGAGTCATTCTTATAAGGACAAACAATCTTATTCACAATCACATAAAATCTATTTGTTAAAATTTTTTTAATAATCTTGAAAGAAAAATTAGTTACTACTAAAATCAATCTTCACCAACAATCTTGGGAATAAGAGAGACAACATTAGAATTCATACTAAGAAATCCAACCATATTGAAAAACTTGTTGGATAGTTTGACAAACATCAACATCAACGATATCTCAAAAGGAATGATAGAAATATTTGACTATCAATTTAAATAAAAGAGAGTTATCTTCTCTATTTTTAAAATAAAAAATGGAATAGAAAACGCATGGGTCCGATACATGTAACGTCCCAAATAAATAGATAAAAACCCATTTAGTAAAACACCACATACATAATATCCGGAGGGTACGAAGATTTGGAATATGAAGTACTCCGTACCCCAACACATCCATAAACATAAAAGAGGCCTCACACAGCCCAAAGCGTAAAATGCTAACGAACTAATAACAATGAGTCTAGTACAGACAAGGAAAACATAGTAAATAAATTCTTCAGCGATGGGCCCCAGAATGGGCCCAGTACTCGTCCAGTCCATCAGGCTGCAACATCCCTATCATAAATACCACTGCTAGGGGTTCTCGCATCTGCTCACATCAATAGAATTGATGATCATTGCAAGGGAGGAAGACCACACACACAACCATACAAACAAGCGAAAGGGTAAGCTAGTGCACAAAATTCATACATCATAATAATCATCATTCAATCATATAATCAAGCATAAACGTCTAGAGCCCACACATGATATACCAAACCCCTTCAACTACAAGACTTGACTATCCGGATACGTATCTGAGGCACCACCACATGGCAGTGGAATTATGTCCTATCAATGAGGTGTCACCGCGAGGCCTTCACGGAATTATACCCTTACAGGAGGCACCACCACGTGGCCTTCGTGGAATTACGCCCTGGCCTTGAGGCACCACCACGACCACCCGTGGAATTACGTCCGTTTGTCGAGGCACCACCACGGACTCCCCTTAAGAGGGTCCATGGAATTACGTCCAACCGATGAGGCGCCACCAAGATCTCCCACTACAAGAGTCATGGAATTATGCCCTACCCATGCTTTCAACATGTTTCACCCACCAATCAAGAATTTCTCATCATAAATATCATGTATAATCAACAATTCATACAATTCATGCTTTCCAATTCATACCCAATCAAATAACATGCCATCTCCATTCCAAATGTACATATTTATCATGCCATCATCACACAACCCCTCTAGTACAACATTTGTGTCAGATAAACAAGCCACATATCGGTGAACTACTCAATAACAACATCAAAACCCGCCCGTTGTCTCGCTCAAGCTAACAGGGCTCGCTCAGGCGAGAGGGACCCTCTCGCTCAGGCGAGTCCCATCTCGCTTAGGCGTGAGTGCGACGAGGGGACAGGGAACTCTGCGAGGTCTCGCTCAGGCGAGTCCCTTCTCGCCTATGCGAGAGCACTCCTCGCTCAAAAAGAACGCACGTCGCCTAGGCGACAATTCGTGCAACAAAAATCTGGGCGAGCCTCTGATAATCTCGCTTAGGCGAGACTAGCTCGCTTGGGCGAGAAAACCAGTACTCGCCACTGTTTTCTCGTACAGCAGCCAAAACCAAGAACTAAACCATGCTTTAACTCAATCCAAATCGGACACAACAACAACCAAACCATACAGATACGAAATGACGACAAAACAACGGAAAAGAAACGCAAACAACCGAGGGTCCTAGCTTCCCTTACCTGGAATGAGCTAGCACAAAAACTTGGACACATAAGCCCACCACTACAGCAGCTCCACGAGCAGATAGAAGAGCTGGAGATAGTGGCACAGAAGGGAGATTAGGTTTACTACTGTGAACCCCAACATAGAACACGAAAAAAAACTTAGGGAGGGTTTAAGGTCGTGGAACAAACTTACGTGCAGGAGCGACGGGTCTTGAACTAACTCGAACGGAACGAAGGACCAAACCCTAGCAGAGACGGCAGCAACAACTCAAGGGTGTGTAGAGATCTGTTTTATGCAAAAGTACCAGAATTAGGGTTTTGGGCAGTTTTAGGTCAGTTTTCCCTTCTTGGGCCAGCCCTCAGGCCTAAAGGTTAGGGGCAGCCTTAAGAAAAGGGCAGTACGAAAAAGTAGGCCTTACAATACACACATTCATACAGTGTGAAACGCATATGTAGTTAGTGGAATGATGCATAGTTACGTGCTTTTTCTCAACTACAAGTAAAAGTATTATTATCATGTTAAAGATAAATCATTACATTTTTTATAATATATTTTCCTTCATTATTTTAAAATCAACCAATATATCTTAATTTTTCATTTAATATATTTTTTATTTTTAACAGAGAAACAAAAATGAAAATAGAAAATGAAAATTTGGAAGTTTGGTTAACAAGAACTCACAAACATAATTAATAAAAGTCTTGGGTCTGATGGATTTGTATATTAATAAAAGTGCATTGGTTCGATGGGTTTGTTTTTCTTTAATAGATATATGAGTGATAGATGTAACAAGAGTATTTACATGCTTATTTTTTAATAATAATAATAATAATAATAATTATTATTATTATTATTATTATTATTATTATTATTACATAGATAAATTGGTTTTTGTAATATATTTTTCTTTTTTTAAACAAAATAATATATCTTAATTTTTTGTAAAATTTGTGTACTATGACATCTTTGTTGGGCTGATAAAAATAATATGTTTTGAAAAGTCTCACATCGTCAAGGATAAGCGAGTGTTGGTAACTATATAATGGACTCTAAATTTATGATGTTTCTTACCCTATTTAAACATACTTTAAACTTGTATTTGACTTTTCTTATACTCTTGTAATAGAGTGTTGTGAGATTTGGATTTAATTATTGCTTTGGAGAGTGGGTGTACTTAGGGTCAAAGGGCATAAGAAGGTAGTCTGTGTTGTACAAATTTTCATATATTGTTATTATTAGTAGACAACAGTTGTGATTTTTCTCCGGTTTTGGGGTTTCCACTTATATTCTTATGTTCCTTGTTTATATCTTATTTCTTTGTTAATAGGGTGATTCATGGGGGTAAAGCCAGTAATATTCTTAATTGATGATGTGTTTTTCCCAATAGGTGTATCAGAGCTATGGTTCGGTAGGATTTTTTCTTAGTATACTTTGTGGTTGCAACTTAGGCTGATCTTCAACATCTAAAAAGATTAATTCCTTATTGTTGGAGAATAATCCTTGTTTGTTGAAGTTGCAAGAAATGTTATGGAAGGATCATTGTCAGCATCGTGTTGGCGCGGTGAATATGCAATTGAGTTCGTTAAGGTGCAAGGATTGTGAGACGTGCTAGATCAATAGTGGAGTTCAAGTGACCTCTTTGATCCTATAGAGGATTGTTGGTGCTCATGTGGCTCAGTGATGCGCGATGAAGATCTGATTTGTGTGAGTTGCGATTTACGGTATGTGTGTGGAGGAAGTGCTCTCCAATTTATATATCAGCTCTAGTTGTTCCTACACAATAGATTGTGGATATAAGCTTGCGTAGTATGCGTTGGGGTATGATTGTTGTTGCATTCTTTGATTTGCATGTGGTGGAACTCGCATTTTTAGCAAATGTGTGATGAATCTAATGTTCGGCTTTGCGTGGCTTGCACGATGGTGTCGTGGGGGTACTAGCACGCGTGCGGCAATTTCGAATGGTACGGGAAGTTGGTCTCTAGCGATGTAGCTTCACATTACAGATATGGGGCTGGCATGCAGATATGGTTACTTCATTCTCGTGCATTATTACTCACGACGAAGGTTTGTTGCTCTCATAACATGTTATTTGTGACAGTGCATCGACGACTATTTTCTGGCAAAGTCTATTGGTGTAGGGTCCGGTGTTGTTCCTGTGGTGGTTATGCGGTGAAGAATGTTGATTGTGTTGTAGATCTGCTTGAGGAAGAAGGAGATTATGTGGCAACTTCTGATGGGTTAGATATGATAATGGATAATTGTGACATGTGGCATCTCCTGGTTAGTTAGATTTGAAAGTGGAGGACTGTGACACATGACAACTTCTGGTTGGGCAAACTGTGAGTGCTAGGATGAGTTTTCTAATGGTAATTTATACACAGACGTTGGCTAATATTGATGTAAGGTGTGTGGGGATTATGCACGGGTATTGGTTAACACTGATGCATGGTGTATGATGTTTATGCAAGGGCATTGGATAATATTTATGCAAGGTGTGTAGTGATTATACATGGGCATTGGTTAGCATTGATGTAGGGTGCATGGAAATTCTTGGGATACTTTTATTCCAAGTGATTATACTCTTTATGGTGAAGTATAATTGTTGGTATAGACAATGAAGATGTGTTTATTTTAATCAGGGTGAAGATTGTTGGGCTGATGGAAATAATACTTATTTTAATTAGGACTGATGTAAATAATATGTCTTGAAAAGTCCCATGTCGCCTAAGATAAGCTAGGGAGTGAGTGTTGATAACTATATATAATGGACTCTAAGTCCATGGTGTTTCTTGCCTCAGTCAAACACCTTTAAGCTTGTATTTAACTTTCTTATACTCTTGTAATAGAGTGTTGTGAGGTTTGGGTTTAATTGTTGCTTCTGAGAGTGTGAGTGTACTTGAGGTCAAAGGGCATAGGAGGGTAGTCTATGTGTTGTAAATTTTTTCGCATATTGTTATTCTCTGGTTGTATTAGACAACGGTCATGATTTTTCTTCGATTTTGAGGTTTCCACATTATATTCTTGTGTTCCTTGTTTTTATCTTATTTATTTATTAGTAGGGTGATTCTTGGGGTAAAGATGATAATATTATTAATTAATGATGCGTTTTTCATCAACAATCTTAGCGACGTTGATATCTTAAAATACACCAATCATTTTTCATCACATAAAAATTATTATTCAAAAAGAAAAGTAAAAGTAAAAAACACAAGGAACAAAAAAAACTTATACACAAAAAATACATAACAAACTTCCTTCAAAAGAAAATAAACAACTCTACACATATGAAGTTTATACCTATTTATAATTTTATTTTCTAATCTCAAAGAAGTCAACTACACAATGTTTGGATTAAGGGAAAGATGATGAGATTTGAAGAGAAATGAGAGAAAAGTTTATGAAAGTTAGTGAGTAATGTGATAGATATAATAAATTAAAAATAATAATTTAATTGATAAAAATATAAAATTATTATTTTACCCTTACATCTAAAAGTAATTTAACTTAAATTAAAAATAATATAAATTATATTATAATGAAATGCGAGTGTTATTTAAACCGAAAGAAATTAATATTGATAAAAATATATTAAATTAAAATATGATTTTTAGAAATTAAGATAAAATAAAATTTTGGGTTTAATTTAAATAAATTAAGTAATTTTGTTATAAACATTTATATATTAATGAAAATAATTTAAATGAAATTGTTCATATTGAAAATTGATAACAGCATTTTTCATGTGATGCTCAGATATCAGCCCAAACTAGATTTACAAATTTATAATATTAGTGTATTAACTAATTTAACCTAAAAATAAATGTAATTTTTAACTAATTAAAAATTAATTACTCTACAATTCAAGTAAAGCACTAACTAATTAAAATTTTAATAATTGCAATTTTTATAAGCAATATTATTTTCATATAATGGTGAAAAAAATATTTAAAAGTAAAATCCAATTAATTAAAATTTGTTATAGAAGTGAAAAGTTAAAAAGTACAACAAACACAAGAAACAAAAGAACAAAGCGGTAATTATATGGATGGTGAACTAATTTTTTCACTCAAATCTTCTCAATGTAAAGAAGACGACTCTCTCCTCAACTTCCCCAAAGTCATCATTGCAAATTATCACAAATCTACTGTTACAAACACAATAAACACTTGCATTCTCATTATCTGGTATAGTAAATTAATAGAAACAAAAAATCTTAATCCAAACAATATAATCTTTACCTGTAAATCAATGCAAATTTAATCTCCAAAATTCACATCCCAATCTTAAATAGCAAAAAGGTATTAAGAGTGACGTAGCTTAGTACAACTGAAAAAAAAAAAAAACATAACATTTTATGTCTTAAATAAGTCCGAATAGTCTATGTAGATAGCAAAAGGAGTAAGGAGTACTCCTCATTAGAGTAGTGAAAGGAGTGAAATAATATTTATACGTCTATTTCTTAATTACAATAAACAATATTATAGTCGTGTTAGATAAAATTTGGTAAATTCTTTATAATACATCTCCTTCATTCTTTTTATTAGGTCAAACAATATATCTCAACTTTTACTTTATATATTTTCTACTTTTAATTGAGAAATAAAAGAAAAAATTAAGAAAAGTTGAGAGTTTGCATAAAAGAAAATGACACATAATTAGCGAAAACGTGTGGGTCCCATATACATGTGTATCTTGAATAAAATGAGAACACTATATGTAATCAGTGAACTAAATGTTTACACTCTTATTTCTTAATTACAAATAAAAATATGATTGTTGTCTTAAAGATGAATTAGTGATAAAAATATTATTCTTGTCTTAAAGACGAATTAGTGAAATTTTTATAATACATTCTCCTTATTTTTTTATTTAATTAATGAAAGAGCATGATTTAGATGTCCATGTCTAAATTGAATGAAATGTAAATGGTAGATGTAATTAGAAATGAGTATTTGCATGATTTTTTCTTAATTATAATTAAAATATTGTTATTTTTGTATTTATAATGGTAAAATAAAAAAAAATTAAGGTTGTGTTTGAATTTGAAAATGAATTTGGGAGAGTGAATTTAAAGGAGAAATTTGATGAATGTGAGATTGTTTGGAATAAGAAAAGGATTGTGAGAAATGAACAAATTTAAAATAAAAATTTATAAAAGCTAGTATATGACATGATAGGTGTCATAGATTAAAAATGTTTTAGTTGATAAAATTAGATTATTAAAATAAAATATAGTTAGTTTAAGTTATGTTAGAATGATATGTGAATTATTGTTAATATTAGTTTTATTATTATTAATTATTATTATTTTAAAAGTAATTTATATTTTATTATATTATTATAAAACTATAATTAATATATATATTTATATATATATATATATATATATATAT
>Ga0099822_1011426_pt1 | contig 10819 bp, 7 predicted proteins | sample CowpeawhiteBW_FD_76839 | JGI IMG/M metagenome (GOLD analysis project Ga0099822, IMG submission 76839) | Root nodule microbial communities of legume samples collected from California USA - Cow pea white BW | ecosystem: Host-associated > Plants > Roots > Nodule | place: USA: California | collected... | reverse complement strand
TATATATATATATATATATATATATATATAAATAGAGATACTGAAAATGGTAGGAATATGCCGACATTTTTCTATAAAGATGTGACGACATGAGTAAATGAGGTAAACAAGTGTGAAACAATTTCATAAAGTGCGGAATTCACACTCCTTTGTTTTTTCTTCACTTAGTCTTTAATATTGTACGCGTCATAACTAATATTTTAATATTAAGAGTGTAGATTTTATCTAATAATTTTATTTTGTTTTTCAAATTTAACGTGAGAATTGATTTTTTTTTTAGTTGAAATTTTTACTCGTTGGATTTGATTTAAATCTTGTTTTTTTATGAGGGTTGGATGGAACAAAAGAGATTTGAAGTTACATAAAACATTTGTTTTTGTAATGAAGGAGTTAGTTAAAAGACGTCAATCAACAAACTAGGTTTCGTTATTGTTAGTTTGTCAACAACTCATTCCCTTCAAAAACAAACAACACATCACATCACCTTCAAATAACTTAAACTTTTGTTTAAAATGGAAATTTTCTAATTTTCATAAAAATTATGTACATTAAACTTAATTTTATATTTTAAACTATTTATTTTTTAAATATTCTGGTTAGATTTAACAATTTTCTTTTTTAATTTCAACAGAGTATTTTAATTATTACTATATACAAAAATACCACTGAAAAGACAAGAGATATCTCTAAACATCAATAAAAAATAATTATTATAATCTTTAATATAAAGAAGTTTAATTCTCATCCATCTAAGAATAACTTTACCAACATTAATAAATAAAACTTTTATATTGAGAAACGGTTTTGTGTTAACAATAAAACAATAATGTTGTCAATAAAAAAATAATTTTGAAGTAAAAATCTTGAGTTATATTTTGAAAAGAAAACACTCGTTTGTACGGATAAAAGATTCTAAATGACATTAATAAAAAAATAATCTTATTAATGTTAATTAATAAAATCTTTATTAATGTTAGTAAATATTTAAAGTTTCACGTGGATTCAAGATAAAGATAAGATAATTTTATAATATATAATATATAAGTGATATGTTCACTTTTAACATGATATCAAAATTAGGATAGAGTCTAACATACGAACTAACTTTTTTAGACATTTCATTTCTATGACTTACCTGAAAAAATTATCTTAATTAAAAATAATTGCATTTGACATTTGTACTTAAAAGCATTTTACATAAAAAAAACATTTAAATTATTTTTTATTCTGACTCTTAAAAACAACACGATACTATTTGACTTATGGAAAGACTTACTATCACTATCTAATAAAAACATTAACATGAATCAATACGAATATGACCTCAATGATGATGATAAAAAGAATAACAAAATCCAACTTTAACTTGAAATTGTTCATTTTAACAACCACCTTGTGTTAGCAATGACAATTGAGCCACGTCCAAATCAAAGTAAAATTTTCAATATCATCCCTAATCATGTTCAGGTTCAATTGAAGAAAAAATAGATTTAAAAGGGGAACTGGAAAATTTTAAATTTCTTTTTATTTAAAATTTAAAATTCTATAGTTTTAAATAATTAGGTTACTCTCATGAAATTTTTATATTTTAATGTATTTTAAAACTATATATTCAAATAATATATCTTATCATAACCCCTTTTAAATTTTCTATACAAATAAATAAATGACCCTTAAAAGTGATCCATACAAACTTTTAGTTTTGATGCGAGAATTAGAGGAAAATAAAATATAAAAAAAATAAAAGAAAAAAATTAAATGGTGAGTAGTTTGATAAAGTTAAAATTAACTTAAGTAACCTACTAGCTACATACTTTTAATATGGGACTATCGTTATGTATGGTTCAGAGGTAGTGACCGTAACCTATTACAAATTACACTAGATTGGTCCATAAATGAATGCAGAATAAAAATGCCTTAAAGTGTAAAAAAAAAATAAAAATATAACCTTTAAATATATATTAATAAAATTTAAATTTAATTTAATCTCACAAAATTAATTTATAAAATAAAATTTATAAATAATGAGTTTGAGTTTTTTTTTTTTTACTCGGTTTGGTTTACAAATCTTTGATTTAAAAAGAAATAAGAAGATGCATGAGTAAGTTGGTTAGTGTTGTCACATCGTTACCATAGTTTGTGTTGTCCTGTCATACTAACTTGCATAGTCATAATCAAAGAGAATCCATGATCTGTATTGTTTCCATGATGCTTTTATCCACTGTTTTTTTTTTCTTTTTCTGCATAAATGAGTACTTTTATACACTTCTGTGTTCCTGGTTATTTAATTTTTGAAAAGATGGAAACAAGAGTTTTGAGGTGCATGGTGTAAATGGAAGATAAGGTTTGTGGTTCCAGTGTGTGTCAGCTGTATTTGTCTCACTTTGATAAGTCCCACACTGAACAATCACTCACCAAACATATTTGCTAAAGCCAACAATAAAGATAAATCATGTTTGCCATCGTTAACTCCCAGCCACTTGAACCACAAAATCGTTGAGTAAATCTTAATCCACCTACCAAATTACTAAGCAAAATAAGTCTTCAGATCAGTATAATTCGTTGGGCAAATTAAATTTCGTTCAAAAAATATAGAAGACTTGATCATGTGTTTAGACGAGAAATTTTAAAAATTAAAAAAATAAATAAATAAATAAACGATATTTGAATTATTTATAATCGAAATTTTTTTTATCTATTAAATAGTTTGTTTGGATGGAGTAATTAAAATATTTTAAATTTCAATTTTTTTGTTTGGATAAAGCATTTAATATCTATTTTAAGGCAAATTCAACTCCATTATTGAATTTGAGTTGAGTTTGCTCGACCTTCTATCTGATATGACTTGTTTTGACCTTCGGTTCGGATCGACTTACGAAGATTCAATATGAGCCAATTAGGCCCAATTTTGGCACGAGCCAACTCGACTTTCGGCCTAGGTTGACTCGACACGACATTCGGTTCGGGTCAATTCGACTTGAACTTTGGTCTAGGCTGACTCGACTCGACCTTTAGCCCTGATCAACTTGACTCGACCTTTGGATTGAGTTGACTCGATTTGATCTTTGCTCTAGATCGACTCAGCTTGACTACAGTTCTAGCGAACTCAACTCAACTTCAGTCTTGACGGAACTCAACTCGACTTCGACTTAAGCTTACTCAACTCAACCTTCATAAGTGAAGTGATAATGGAGTGAAAATGAGTAAAATTTTATTTTCTTCATTTTTAAGTAAATTTCAAATTCTACTATTTTAATTATTTAAAATATATTCTTTAAATTCCACAATTTCAAATTTCTTTTAATTTTCTCATAAAAGGTTAATTTTAGTTCAAAGAATTACAAATCTTTCAAATAAATGAATTACATTATTACATTGCGGCATTCAAACATAATATAAAGCTTGCAATATGTGCAGCACATTAATTGAGAAAATGCAAATTTGGCCGATGAGATAGAAATTCAAAAAAATATAAAGTTGATTTAATGAGTTTGAAAAAAATAGATGAAATTATGAATTCAACTATTTCATTAACAAATACTAACGTCTATCTAAAAAATACAATTGAACTTAACAATTTAAAATAGGATATGAACACCTTTAAATTTAACTATTTGTTTAACGAATTTTGTTTGATGAAATTATATAAATGGTTACTCCTTTATTGTAAAACAAAAAATGAAAAAAAGTTATTTTTTAAAATTGAAGAGATCTCAACTATATATTGCAATACATATAATTTAATACGATAAGTGTTAGTACTTTAATTTATAATGATACAAGGGATAAGGGACCAAAATTAGGGATATTAATGGGGTGGGTAGGGTATGGATAATAGCTCCCTTCTATCCTACTTGCTAGATAAATATTTGTCTTGTCTCCGTCCCATATCCGTCGGGTATCTGTCATGCGGGTACTCGCATAATTTTTTAATATCCACAAATATTCACGAATACCCACGAGTATTTACAAACAAATAAAAATAAAAATAAAAATAAATATCTAAAAACATATTTTAATCGTAAATTAAAATAAAATATAATGTATAACATTCATAAATTTTAAACAAAGTCTAAATATCTCATTTAAATAGTATTGAATGACAGCTTACAAAGAAATTGTTTTTTTTAACTAATTGATAAAAAAATAACTTATTCAAAATCAATATGTTAATATTTTAGTCATATTTTTTTAATTTTTTTATTTAAATTATAGTATAGCGGGTACAGGTATCCACGTGTACAAATACTATGATACCCGTACCCGTCCTATTAACGTACGGTATTAAAAATACTTGTATCTGTTACCTGCGGGTATCCATTTACAATATTCATTTCCTATATGCTGCGAGTTTTATCCGCAAATACCTGCTTGTATGAATATTTTTGACATTTCTAATCAAAACATTATGAAATGCCTGGTTCATTTTATTATCCTACCATACTTTTTAGTGTTATTTATTCTCAAACAAGATAATATTTCAAATCAACACTAAAACACATTATAAAAAAATGTTCTAAAAGTAAAAATATGAAAATACTTATATCTTTGTATTGTAAGGGAAGGGATTAATTATGTTTTTAGTCCCTGAACTTGGTTCAAAATTGAAATTCGTCATTGTCTAAAACTTCACTACATTCTAGTTCTTAAACTTTAATAATGAATGAATATAGTTATTTAAACTTAATTACCGTTAACTTTTTTTGGAGGTATCAAACACATTTTTTAGCAAATATTAAATCAGGAATGTGTCAAACAGTGTATAAAATTGTAATACTAACATGAGAAATGTTCATCACGTAAAAAAAAATAACATAATTTAATTAAGATAATTATATTCATTCATTTTTAAAGTTCAGAAATCAAAATGTATCGAAGTTTTAGACAAAAATAAATTTCAATTTTGACTCAAGATTCAGATATTAAAAACATATTTAATCCTATTTTAAATGATTCTAATACTAAATAATATTTTGATTAAATAAACTAACGTTTTATAATTTTTTTATAAAACTTAACATAGCAGTCGAAATCGTTTTACAAAAATTCATTCACACTTTTCTATTTAAAATAATTGGCCATGTGCGCTGGATTTAGTTAGAATCAAAATGTAACGGTCACTCAAATGATTAAATTGGAAAATGGCATTAGGGCAGGGAAAGGGGGAAATGAGTGATATATTTGGTTTTGGCAAATTACATTTTTGGTTCGATTTTGATAAGATAACAGAATTTGTTGTGTTAGTTTTTGGGATATGAAAGGTAATAATAATAAAATAGTAGTCAGAGGTGCATTTTGCAATTGCAGACATCTTTGTCACCTTCTTCTTTCTTCTTCTTATTCTTCCACAGCGAGTGAGTGAGTTAGTGAACGAGTGTGTGAATATGAGCAATCCCAAGGAAGAAGAATCGTTTTCTAGAGCTGCAAGAGCAGCAGAAGATCTTTACCATCTTCGAGACACTTATTTTCCACCCAACCCCGATGACAGAATCTCAAAGTTGCAACACGAATCCGATCTCGCTCTTAATCTCCTCGATTCCATTCCCCCAGGTCAGTTTCTTTCAAATTCCCACATAAAAACGCTCTCTTTTACCGCTTTTCAACAAAGGGTATTCTTCTCCCATGCTCCTTCAACAACCCGTTTGGTTTATACTTCATGCTCAACCGTTATAACGCGGGAGCTTTGTTTTTTCTTTTCTGGGGTTCTGGTTGAAGATTTGAAATTCTGGTTTTTCATGACTTCTATTTTGCTTTGCTAATAATATGTGAAATGAAATTAGTCTTCCCTCTCTCCCCGTTTGGGGATGATTGCAACCAGTCTTTTAGGTAGACATGGTGAATAGAAGCATTAAGTAGACAAAGTCTACTTAGTAGACAATTGTTTAACACTTTTTTTTTTTTTCTATGGGTCATCAGATGCACAAATTACCTGTACGTTGTGTTAAACCAAACATTTTTCGAAAATAAGTTTGTGTACAAACTTCTGGTACCTTGTAATAGAAGGGTAATATTAAACGGAGGTTGGGAATCAAGAACATTTTTCTTTTATTTTTTAATGTAAAGGACTTGTATTATAATTTAGTGTTGTTTATTGTTTTTCATTTTTATAAGGTATGGTAATGCCATTAGCCTTAGTGATCTTCTATATGAAAGGCTATCACTACCGAAAGAAAGGATACCATCATGGGGATGACATAGTCTTAGGTGAAGAAAGCCCCAGTGTCTAACATATATTCAACTAGTTGAGACTGATCAGCCTCTACTGGCAGGAGGTGTTTCTAAATATCTGTAGTCTGATGCTTTATAACAACAATTTAAGTCATTTCCCTTTAAGTTGGTTTGCTAGGAGGATCATATGATGCCATAAATTTCTGTCTTTTATTGTTGAGTACATAAAAATTATTTACCACTGAATCCCTCTTAAAAATTTTGAACTATAGTTTTCTTTGGTCTCTGTCTTCCTTTGGCTATTGAATTATCTTCTATTTAGTTAGTCCTCCATAGTGGTTCTTTTGTGGGTCTTCTCCTCACATGCCCAAACCATCTAAGGTATATCACTATGCCAATTTTTTTTTGCAATAGGGGCTACCCACCATTTCCTAATGCTATCTTATTTTTGTTTATCCACGTATCCATTGTGACATTCTTATTTTTGCAATGTAATCTTACTTTCTTGTTGGCTCTTTAAAGCCCAACATTCTATCCCATGTAGCATTACAGGTCTTCTATGCGGTAATTTTTTCCTTTAAGCTTAGAGTGCTACTTTTTACCACATATCACCCATGAAACAGTCCTCCATTTCATCCACCCTGCTTGGATCTCATGGTAGAGGCCACTCTCTGTCCGTCTGATTTTGTAGGATGGGCTGAAGGTACTTAAACCATGCTACTTGTGGTACTCTATGTTTTCAGCAATTACTAGAGTTACTGTGTTGTATCCCTTGATAAATTCCTTACACTTTGTCATACTTGTACTTTGGAAAATCCATTTGTTTCCAGCCAAGCCTGTCTCCAATTTGCATATCTCTAACTTTCCATTTATTTCTTGTCCCAACTCTCCCACTGAGTTTTATCATGGTAGACTTCAAAAGCATGCACCGTGTCACTAACTCTTGAATATGTACCGTGAGCACGCCCCAAGCAAAGATGAAAGGATAAGGACTCAGTAGGTTGTTGGTGCACACTATGGTTATAGGAAACTCTTCTGTATGTTCACCTTTTTCAACTAGTTGAAACTTCACATAGCTTTGAGTGGCTTAAATTGAGCAATCTTGACTTGATGCCTTTCTTTTGTTATATTGTCCATAGAATCTCTCTACGCATTTTTCTCCAAATAAATAAAAAACATTTGTAGGTCTTTTTTGTTCCTCGCATATTTCTCCGTAAATGTTGGTAATGCTGTGATGCTCTATAGTATATGAAAAAATATGCTTGCAGAGAAACTGTTAGAGTGTTCATATTGAATATTTTTCATATTATTTTTCATTTTTCTTTCTGCCCAGACTCACTCACTTAGAAGATAGGATGACATCTTCCACTTTTTTGCTTTAGAACAATGCTTCTGCTTATTTCTGATAAAGTTTGTTAATAAAATTTGTTGCATGTCCCAGAACAAAGAAAATCACCTACACAACGTGCAACATTTGAATATCTTAGGGGGAAGATGTTGGATGTATTTCCTGACTACAGGAAAGAAGCTGAGGATCATCTATCAAAAGCTGTAAGCAAGATTGAATTTTATCTTCTTTGATTTAGTGTCTTTTGTTGATGTTTAAATGATTGTAATCTACTTTTACATGGGCCAGGTCAAGTTAAATCCATCTCTTGCAGATGCTTGGCTATGTTTAGGAAATTGCATTTGGAAAAAAGGAGATTTAACTGCTGCAAAGAACTGCCTCAGTCTTGCATTAGTCAAGGTATCAAGAGTATATTTTGTTGACTTCCACGATTGGTACTACTGTAGCCTTTTTATAATATTTACAATTAGTTGCAGAGCTAGACATTGCATACACCCTAATAATAAGTCACGGGTTTGGAACTTGTTCATTATTATTGAATAAGTTTCCTTCAAATCCTTATGTTTATAAAAGAATGGAATTCTTATACGAACTTAGCTTGGTTGGATTTTCAAAATTAAAACTTTGCCATTTAAATTTGTTGTACGTAGGATTGTTTTGTGGCTTCTCCTTTAAGTTGTCTTTCTGACTGGCATTGCAGATAGCATTGTTTTACTAACAAGCTTTTGTGTATTTCCTCTGTTTTTTTGTCTTTGTCTCCTTGTTCACGAGGATGTTATATATTACCTATTCCTCCTATGTATTCTTTCCGCTAATTTGAAATAATTTTTTTCTTATAAGAAATGAAAATAATGAAAGTCAATATTCCCTTCTCCTTTATGAAATGTTGGAACTAAATAGTGAGGCATTTTCCATTTCCAAATACGTGGCAAAAGAAATATTCTTGAATCTGAATATTGATCTATTTCAAGGAATATATTTTATCTCCACTCTTTTCCAGTGTGCAAATTATAGTCTACTTATTTCATTTAATGAACAATATATCCTGTAAATTTTTGTGGGGATAGCAAGCATGTATTCATTTGCCCAGGTAGCAATTGTTTACAATTTATAAATATATTTTAAACAGAAATATTAAAGTACATGTTCAGAATTATATAGAAAAACTGAAGAATAAAGTGCTAACAGTGTTACTGATGAAAAATTTGGATCGTGTACTAATGAAGAAGTTCAAAGTTTGAAACTTGAGTGAATTAAAAAACATGATGGAAGATTTTTCTTTTTCCTGTAAATCCAATTCAATATACTTTGAGGCTGTGTAGTATTCTTAACATAGAGTGTGTCAATTTCCAACGTAAGTTCATCCATGTATTACTAGGACATTTTACTAATGCCTGTTAATAAATTAAGGAATGGAACGCACATGTTTAGCAACATGCTGAATTGTTTTCTGTGCCCCTTTTTTTAAATGCTTTAAAATCATTTCACACTTGCACTGTGGCTAGCCTGTTCCTTAAGAGTTAAAGCAATGCATCTCTTTGAAATTATGGTAATTTCTTAACGTGATAGTTTGGTTCTTGTTTTCCTGGTATTAGATATGCATCTGTAGTTGATGTGCTTATCGGGAAAGACTATTATTTTTTAATACAAATAAGGGAAATTTACTGGAGGCCAATAGGCCATAACCGTTTTTGCCCAATTCTCATTTTTAATTTGCTGTAGTTCAGATTCCATCTAGAGACATCATGAATGACAATTGGTATCTGTTGTCTCTGCAGGGTCCTAACAAAAATATTCTTTGTCAACTATCGATGCTTAAAAGAAAAATGTCTCAAGGTAAGGGATCCGTTTACATTTCTATTCTTTTTGAAGATCATTTTTCCTTTTTACAAACTCCTAATTTGTTTAGTCATTGTAACTTGATTTTTCGCACTTGTGTATATAAAATGAAAGAGCTCAATTTGGACTTTTAACTCTTTTAGTCAGTACCTTATCCCCACCTGGGATTTAAGAATGCTCGCTAAATTTACACCAGTGGTAGAACATTGACTTCTCTACTTATTTGTAGTGGTTGTCATTTTATTTAATCTACTTGCAGAAGAACCCCCATTTTAACTTGGGAATTTTTTTTATGGTTAAGAAACAGTAGCTATAAGTTTTGTTTATAAGCAACTTCTGTAAGAATTCATTTGCCCCAATGGTATTCCCAAGTTGCTTGAATTTAAGAACATAAGCAACTTCATTGGAGTTGTTCTATGTTGCGTATTTCAACAAAAAACAATAGTCAGAAACAAACCTATTGTGTATTATGAAGCTCTAAAAGTTTGGTATACATGCTTGGATACATATACATGAAAATTTGGGGATGACAATGCAATGGTAGAGGAAAAGTGCGGCAGGTACGAATGAAGGAAATAGGGGAATGTGCAGAGAGAAAGGGGATTGTAATTTGTAAAGGAGCTATGTATAATAGTTATATAGTCATGTGTTTAACCTTTTCATTTCTTTTATTTCTTGTCAATGAATATCATAGGGGCCTTCCTGTATTTTTGTGGATAAAAACAAGAATGGTAAATGTTGGGATCCAATCGATCTCTTGAATTTGAAGTATGAGATTATTTCGTGTGGTTTATGGGGCTTTGGATTCTGCAGCTACTACAGTTGGCGTTTATTGTGTGATTGTCCAATGCTTCTGATAAACTGGTGTCGAAACTTAAACTCCACCTTGCCTCTCAGCTGCAAATGAGCAACGTGGGAGGTGACACTAACACATTGCAATGTTTGCTGGGGTCCAGGGCTAGTGCACAAACAGCCTGCATTGGTCCTGAGGCTACAAAATGTGGTGGGATGTTTAGAATCATTGCAAGATTTATAGGACTTGTGTCCCACATTGGAACATATGATTATATTGTTTGCCTTATATGGCTTCGGCCTTTCCAACTACGAATGACTAGTTTCTGTAGTATGGTTCTAGATTTATTAATAGAAAACTGTCTAACACTGAGATTTATTATTGTGCTTTCTATGAACTCAGGTGTGGAGAATCAAGCAGAATTGGTTGAGGAAAGCATTCAACATGCCAAGGAAGCAATCACTTTAGATGTCAAGGATGGGAACTCTTGGTGTAAGCTTTCAAATAAGCTATTACCATGACTTATTTAAAAAAAAAAAAAAAAAAACTCTTTTTCCCTCAAAATTTTTTATCTAAAACACAAAAAATTTTATCTTTAAAATAAATTTCTCTTTAGTTTTAATGAATTTGTTAGTGTTTGAAATTTTTTATTTTTTAGGGAGTTAATTTTT
>Ga0099822_1011424_pt1 | contig 10820 bp, 4 predicted proteins | sample CowpeawhiteBW_FD_76839 | JGI IMG/M metagenome (GOLD analysis project Ga0099822, IMG submission 76839) | Root nodule microbial communities of legume samples collected from California USA - Cow pea white BW | ecosystem: Host-associated > Plants > Roots > Nodule | place: USA: California | collected... | reverse complement strand
GCCCAAGCTGGAGCCCAAGACAAAGCCCAGCCCATACGATAGTCAAACGTCATTAATGTTCTATAAATACACGTGGACCCCATCATTTAAAGGTACGCATTCATTAATTGCTGATTTAACTCCCTGAGAGCTTTGACTTACTTGAGCTTCGGAGATTCTTCTGCAGGTAACCCCTCCTGGGTTCAAGCCGACATCTATCGAATGGGAAGAGACCAACTGAGGAGATAGCGGACTACATAATAAGGTGACTCTTGTGTCTGACCTCTTATTTGTTCTCTGCAGGAACAATAACCTATTACAAATATTTTTAATTAAACTAAAATATTAAAAAGACAATTGTTATATAACTGAAAAGTGAACATCACATTAGCGAAAACTTCGAAACCGAGGACCTCACCTCAAATAGTGTAAACTTTATTTAAAAATGTTTTATAACATAGTAATGGGTGCCAATTACTTTTTTCTTGTTCACTCCCCAATACAATAAAGTATATTTATTGAGTGGTTGATTTTTCATATGTATAAATAAGTCATTGAAGTAGGATCATCTGTCAGTCCTGCTCTGGCAAAGACGTATTGAAACTAACAAAAATACTAAATTAAATAGTATTAAATAATTTTAAAATAATAGTAGCCGTTATTAATAATAAACATCCTATTATATCTAACCGATTAAATTACCTATTACACCACATTATTTGATATTTAATTATTCTTTTAACCATAATGCTAACAAATGTGGCAGTGTATTGATTAAAGATAATTAATTTATATTGATTTTTTTTATTTTCATATTAAAAGTTAAAATAATTAAATATAGTAAAAATGTATATACAAGATAAAAATATCTTTTATATTTTTAGACAATAACATATTGATATAAAAGAATAATTTTGGAATTTTTAAGCTTTCTACTAAAAACAAAAAATCTCTGATGATACTTCAAGAGTCTCTCATAGTGAAAGTTTCAACTGTAAAGACAGTAAATCTTTGAAAGGTATGTTTTTAAGTTTTGCAAAAGAAAAAATTCTTCAATGATGAAATTATTACACTTTTTTGTGGAAAAAAATTGTCTTTCTACTGCTCTTCAAGTTTAAAATTCATACTTTAGTTTTTTTTTATAAATTTTTTAGATGTTTAACACTATCCTTTTTTTTTTGCTGGTTGTTATGTTAATTTAAACTTCGTTATATTTAATTATATTTAATTTTTAACAACATTAAAATATAGTTATTTTATTATTTAATTATTTTTTAACTTTTCTTGGTGAATATTAAATAAAATATGAAATGCACATGTACAACACTTATGGACATTTTTGTCTTTTAAATAAAATAAAATTGCATTAATGGTGATTATGTCAGATTTAATTTATTATTACACTTACCTATGTATTTTTTATAGGATTCAATGTAGATTAATTACCTTAACCAGTGCCCTTAGGCAACTGGTTAGTAATACCCTTCCTTTAATAACTTGGTCATCTAACTAATTAATATGTTGAAATTGTACCTCTTTTTTTTTTCTTACTTATCGATTTTCGGAATATATATTGTTATTCTTATTTGTCGGTTGAGAATGTACATATTTTATTATTACTTATCGATTTTTGAAATTTATATTATTTATTCTTATTTTTCATTTTTCAAATTTCAAGGTAGCATGTTTGTTTAAAAGTATGTATATCCTTAATTAGAAAAAGGATAATTATGATAATAGAATATGAAAATTAGACCTCTCAATTTGGTCTGCCTTATATATGTCGAGACTAAAAAAGTTCAAAAGGTCAAAAAGTTATTTATTAGAAAAGTTCACAAAGTCACAATACTAACAAAAATTCAATGGATTAGAGTCAACTCATGGACTTCCTTTTTAAACATGAAAAAACAAATATTTTTTTAAAGTTTTTCTATGTTTTTGGGTCCTTAAACTATTGAGTGATTTTGATTCTAGTCTCTATTTGAAAGTTTGATCTATTTAAGTCACTCTCCTTTTGAAACTCATTGAATTAGTTCTCATTGGACAAGGACGTTAGTGATTTTTTTTTACATGGCAAACAAAGCACCATGTCACACCTCATTTTAAGAGACATTTATTGTTACACTTATGACGTGGAAAATAAATAATGTGACGTTTTTCTTTTGAATTGAAAAGCAGGGTTTAAATGTGGCTTAACATGAAGACTTGTTGAAGCCCTCATAAATTTGGATTAGGAGAAGTTTCGTTGGATTTCTCGAGTTCGTCTTGGGGACGATATGTAAGAAAATTCGTCTTAGGTCATCCTTATAAATAATATCAAAAGTGTGTGGTTGTGGGGAAAGATTGTTGCTCCTAAAGGAAACTATTGTGAAGAACAAAGGAAGAACAATGGCGAACCTTTGTATGGGCTAAGGGGACCGTGGCTACCCCAATTTTTTTTATATTTATATAATTTAGTATATAATTTCAAATACATTTTTTCAAAATTTAATATTTTTAATATTTTTAATATATTTGATATTCTAATAAATTTTTTTACATTTATATTTATAAATGAGCAAAAGTCTTTTTTTTGTCCACATTTATTTTTCAATTTTACCTTTTAAATATTTTAAAATAAAAATAATTATTTTATTAATATTATCTTTTATTCCATACAACATTACACCTCTATGTTTCTAAACGACAAATTTAGTCCATCAAATACTTTAAACGAAATTTCCAATCAACTTACCTCTAAGCACCCTACACTTCACAAAACTCCCATAGCCACATCCAAGGACCCATTATCAAATCACGCTTATTTCAACCATAATTAACACTCCAAAAGAAAACAAGTTCAATTTACAACCACTGCTCCAACCTCAAATAAATTCCCCAATTGATTCATCTAACCCAAAAATTACAGTAATTAAATTAAAGGTTTAATTAGTCGGATGGTACACACTTTCGTTCATATGTATCAATTTGGTACCCGCTTTTAAAAATGTGTCAATCTAGTGCCAACTTTTGAAAAAGTGTCTTAATCAAGTCCCTTTCAGACAAAAATTACTAAAACCGTTAACTTAATTCATGACTTTTACCACTAAATTTTAATATAAATATCAATACTTAATTTTGTAAGTCATTTTAAATATCAATAGCGTTAACAGTGTTAATATTTTTTATTAAAAATGACCTAATTGAGGCATCTTTTCAAAAGTTAGGACTCAATTGACACTTTTTCAAAAGCGGGTATCAAACTGATACATCTAAATGAAAGTGGGTACCATCTGACTAATTAAACCTAAATTAAACGTCTTAACCACACCATCAAAGCGAATTTTTCGTCCATTTTATCTCATATTCACCACAAAATTGACAGCAATCATAGGCACAAAAATATCTTTCATTACCCCCAAAAACTTAATCCGAAATGATACATTTCACACAGTCACCTTGAATTCAACCATTAAAGAAACTTATTATCATATTCCATCCATAAGAATAAAATTACCCCTTTATAATTCCATATTTTAAATTGCAACCAATCCTCCATACATAATCACAAAATAATGAGAACAAGGCTTAACATCCCCATTGCACAAAAATCATAACCCAAAGATGCATTTTATAATTCCTCCATTCCATAAATCAATTTGGAATCGTTTCTCAACACACAATCATGTATTATCAAGAAAATGGTTTAGCACCCCTTATGCCAAAAACCCAACCTCACTTTACCACAAGGATAAACACTTGTCATCTTATTTCCAAGACATTCATCACATAAATAAATAACCATAGATACAAGGTGAAGCTCCCTTTACGCCAAAACTTAACCCCCAAATGTACAATTTATCATCCCATAAATCAACTTGCAACCATTGCTCCACACACAATCATGTAATAAGAAGAAAAATGGTTTAGCACCCCTTACCTAGAGTTCTTACAACAAGACTATTGCCTTTGCTCTAAGCTTCTTTGCTCTTCACGTCTTAACCAAACTCTACTCTTTCTCTCTCACTAACTCACATTTACTCACCTCCCTTCATAGGCAATGTTAAAAATAAATATTTTGGATTGCACAATTTTTGATCCAACCTTTTTCTCTCCCACATATTTCACCTTAATTTCCAATTAATCAATAACTTAATTATTGTGCCTGTGTTTAGATTTAATAAATCAGCCTCAATTTTCCACCTTCCTAGGCGCACCACAAAAACTACCAAAAGGAAAACCAATATTTTTACCATTTTTGCTCTAACCAAGGTTCAAACTCACCACCTCAAAGTTCTAACCCAACACTCCAAACCATATCAACTACCACATTTTTCTTATCAACCACACACACAATCAACACAAAATAATATCAACACCTTTAATGGATTCAAGAAAATAAAATTATAAGCATGCCAATTATATTATAAATAATTTATAAAAAAACAAATTTAAAGCAATACATAAAAAAATATTTAAATATAAACACACGAAATGCACACTTCAAGAATCAAACCCTTGACCACCAACCCATGACAAGGCTCTAACTAACTATGTGCACTTCACTTACTGTCAAATTCTTTATTTCTTAATTTAAATGATACTCCTCACGTCTAATTACCACCTTAGATATATAACTATTTTTTCATGGGTCTTACACTTATCGCTTTTCAAGACCTGCAAAACATATTAGTATTATATGGTACCCTTAAGAGATTAGGTCCATCAGGGTTAATCCTTTCCTGGTCCTTTTGGGATCCATTTCAAATATCCCTTAGATACTTCATACTTTCTTACATAGCAATTTTTAAAAACATGACCTTTTCTCATACAATAAATGCAAACTATGAAAGGCATATCACTTGATTTGCTTGTCGAAAAGAAAATTGTAAACTTCTTGACTTTCTTTTTAGAAAAGGAATTATAGAATATTCCAACTTTTCCAAAAAGAAAATTTTGAGAGCCAAGAACAACTTCTAAATTTGATTTTCCTTTAGTGAACCTTATGCAAGTTTTCAAAATGTATTTAACTTTATTTTCTAAAATAGTGCAGGTTTCACAAGGTTTTGAAATCAACTAATTTTCATAATCACAAGTTGAATTCTTGTAAATCAGGTCCAAATTTTCATAATCCTTTTTTAAATCAGTTAATTATGTTTCCAGTTAATTAATTTTGTTTTATAGCCATTTATTTAAGCCTTTTAACTGGTTATTTAAGACAACAGTCTTATTGTCTTCACATGCAATTCCTCAAAAGCATGTAATAATTAATAATAATCATTCTTATCTTCTAAGGACAAAAAACATGCCTAACTTGATGATGATGACTCATAGCCCGCCATGGCACACAAGTTTGGCTCCTCACTTTCTTCTCATGATGAGCTACTTGTTGAATCATCATTGTCTACCCAAGTTATATATACATGTTTCTCTTTAGACTTGCTTTCTTATTTCTTGTCACAACTTTTATCCTTGTATTTATTAAAGTTTGGACATTCAATCTTGATATGTCTTTGTTTTCAACAATTGTAACAAGTAAAACAAGAAGTACTATTACATTCACTTTGTTTAGAATGGTACCTCCTTTGATGACCTTTGTTACCTATTCTCTTGAGTTATTTTCCAAACTTCTTGACAAGGAGATTTAGGTTTTCATTTTCACTAAACTCAGCGACATCTTCATCTGACTTATAAATCTTCTTAGTGCTTGAATTCAATGCAATGTTCTTTATCTTTTTCTCACTACTCTCTTGTTCATTCAGCCCGTTCATTTCAATTTCGTTCTTCCAAAGCTTTTCAAACAAAGAAGCAGTAGTCATTGTTGACAAATCCTTGGGTTTTGAGATTGTCATGACGTTGGGTTGTAAACTTCTATTAAGACACTTCAAGACCTTAATCTTCAACTCTTCTTTATCAAAGTCCTTTTCCAAGCCAATGAGGTGGTTGACAATGTGTGTGAACCTCTTCTAGATTTCATCTATGGTTTCCCATGGCTGCATCCAAAACAATTGATATTCTTGGATCAATGCATGCTTCGTAGCCCTCTTCACATCATTGGTTCCTTCTTGTTTGACTTCAAGCACGTCTCACATATCCTTTCACAATTGCATTGAGAGACCTTAAAAAGCTCATCCAAATTCAATGTTGATGTTAAGATTCTTTTCTGGTAGCACAATCATATTGAGCCTTCTTTTTTTCATCTTTTGTCCAAAGATTCCATGGCTTATCAACCTATTTATTATAAAAACATTCTTAGGAATGAATAATTCATTTATGACAACATTTCAAATTCCTTGTCCAATTGATTCTATAAAAAATTTCATGCGTATTTTCCAAAATTGGTAGTTCAAAACACTAAACATAGGTGGAATATGTATAAAAGCACTTTCTGGAAAGGGAAACTTGTTTTCAGACATTTGAAAAAAAAATCAGGATCAAACTTGAGTAATTTTGAAGAACCCATTCTTGATACCAATTGTAATCACTAAAAGGAGTACTAACCCAGAAAGGGGGTGGTTTAGTTGGACCCTATTTAAAAATTATGTCCAATTTTAATTTTGAAAAGACCTTTTGTTAAATTAGATTGAAATAGGATTTCAGCAAACCATCATTTCAGAATTATATATTTTAATTGATTGAAAAAACAAGATTAGCTAAATAAAATTTTTACAGTGAATTAACAAAAAAATTACTTACAATCAAATTTTGAATTTGATCAATTTAACAAATCAAGATCAATTACAAATAATATCAGACGCACTATTTTATCAATTGATTATACAAACATGCCAAGATTGTTATAAAATATCAAGTAAATTATTGTCTTGATAATATCAACTTTGAACAATGTAATGCAAGAAACTTAAACAATAACACATAAGGTTTTTATACTAGTTCACTCCAGTTAGTCAAGACATCCTAAGCTTGACTTTTCACTATTTCAAGAAATTACAATATCCTTACATTTGAACTATTGAAAAGAAACAAACACACATTATAAGTTTCTTACAACACATAAGAAACACAAACCACACAACAAGAAACCCTCTTATAGACCTACACTCACACCAAGAACGCTACAAGTGCACAAGATAAAACCTCAAGATTGACTCTCCCAAGACAACCAAATACCTTTTTTCAACGCACTAAATAACAATAATCATAGCTCTAACACTTCTGAATTGATTATGAACAACAAGAACACTGACTTCTTCATAGAGAATGAGATTCTATAGATTTTCCAACTGATATTGCACATAAATCAAGTCTCTCAAATTCTCAAAGAAAAAGACAGGCTTTATAGCTTGTAAACTGACATATTGAACTAACTGAAAGCATTTCTCAATCGGTTCATTTCACTTACTTTAAGTGAAATCAATTGATTGATTGTTATTTTAGTCGATTGAATATGTTGTTTACAAAACCATAACCACTGGCTATTTAACCTATTAAAGCACCATTTTAACAAATTAAATAACTACAAGATAGACACAAGACTTCTATATTAAGTCAAATTTGTCTTCAAGTTCCATTCATCTGTAAGCTTCAAGACTTTTCGTACTAACTAGTTTAAACTTCACTTCAAGCTTGATCACATCTTTAAACTTAATCAAATCTTCATACTTCAAGGCATTTTTTACCAACACATTCTTCACAAATTTAACTTCCTTACTATTTAGTACATTATGCTCCATGAGTGCATGGTTGAAATCCTTCAAAGAACAAAACTCCATCCCCAATTTAAATTTGAAGCTCTTGTGCATATCTTCGGGTTTATACTTTGTATATTTCTGCACAATAAAATTAAGACCCTCATCACTATCCACATCAAAAGACAAATCATCATTGTTGTATTCTTCACTTATTTCATGCATTTCATCGCACTCATTAATCACAAATGACCCTTTACCAACATTTCTTTGATTCACACTATACTTGATTTTCCTTTCACTATATGATAGATTATATCTACAACCATTTCATTGTCCATCTCAAAGCCATCATCATCATCTACAACCCCTTCTTCATGACTCTCATCAAGTTTATCTCCATGTGACCTTTCTTCTTCTTCTTCATCATCCTTAACAATACCACAATCGTCATCATCATTTAAAGTGCCTTTATCTCATCAAATTTACATCGACATTCTCTGTCAAATTTCCCAAAACGCGTTTCATTCTCAAACTTGCACTTAATTCCACCGTTGTATTTCAATTCAAAAGAAAATCATCTCGTTATTTATTTTCCACGTCACAAGTGTAACAATAAATGTCTCTTACAACATGGTATGACGTGGCTTTCCATTTGCCACGTACAAAAAACACTAATGTTGTTGGCCAATGAGGACCTAAATAGATCAAACATAATTTAGGAACCAAAATCATAGTTAACAATTTTTTAAAATAATTATTATTAGACCTTTGGTTTAGACTGACCCGTCTTGCTTTCGGTTTGAATAGGTTCATCTCAACCTTCATCCAAACCACTAAGGGATGACCTTTAGTATGGGTCAGCTCATTTCAACTTTTGGCTTAGGCTGACGTATCTCAAACTTCTGCTTTAATCAGCCCAAGACGACCTTTAGCTATAATCGGGTCAAGTAGTCTCGACCTTCAGTGCAAGTCCTGTAAGACCCGTGAAATTAATTAATTAATTAATAAATATGAGAAAAAAAGAGCCTTTATGGAATTAATTGTGGGTTAGTGTGACGTGGAAAAGTGCTAGCTCATGTGGTTAAGAGTACTTTGTTTTTGTGAGAGGACTGGGGTTCGAGTCCTATGTATGCCAATTATGTGTTGTTGTTTTATTATTATTTTTAATAATATGTATGAGTATGGAATTGATGATGTAAACTATTTTGCATTGGAGGGTATCACCAAATGTGAATTGACATAATGGTTGTGCTTTGGTCTTATGAGTGGAAGGTCACGGGTTCAAACCTTGATGAGAACAAATTAATCTCTTTATTTTTGCTATAATACTTGTGGTCTGAATGTGAAAGGGTGGGAAAGCCCTAGAGGTAATGGGCACAGCCAAGGGAGTTGGAAAAACAGTCCATAATGGCTTATGAAAGGTAATAATATTTAAAAAGTCAATTTTCGTTTTATTTCTTTTTACCACAATTAGGAGCCATATAAAAAGGGAGAATTAGGCCATTAGAAGGGTTTTGGAAGTCTGAAAATTTGAGTGAGAAAGGATCACGAGTTTTAAGTGCGAAAGCTAATTGGGATTGAGAGCAAAGCGATGGTGGTTGAGAGAGCAAAAAAGGAGGGTTCTAGCAATCACAAAGTCAGGCCTAGGCAACCTTTGGAAGCAAAGATTCACAGGTTAGGGAAGCTTTCTTTTGTGCGTGTGAATTTCACAATTTGTGTATGATTCTGTATCATGGGTTTCTCAATTGATTTCTAGTTGGCATGAAATTCGTGTATCATGTGCAGTGATTGAGAGTTTGATTGCTTTAAGATAGGGTGCATAACCATGTGATGCATTATATGATTAGTGTGAGGGTTTAGTATGGATTTATGCCATTGATGATTTTATACTCGAATGTTGGTAGTCCATATGAATAGGAAGCATGATTTTGATGTTGCTTGTCATTACTTTGTATTGGGAGTGCTTGAATGATGTTTGGCATTGGTTTTGGGTGAAGTGTGTGCAGGAACATACTCGAGATTCTTCAAGTCTCGCCCAAGCGAGTCCATCTCGCCTAAGTGAGAATTGTAGAGTCTCACGTTGAGTTCTGATTCGTGATTCTCGCCTAGGCGACCAAGGAGAGGTTTGAGCGACATGGTCTCTCGCTCAAGCGAGAGGCACTCGCCTAAGCGAGGTGGCGAGGAGAACTTGAGAGTTTGAGCGTGATATCTCACCCCGGCAAGAGGTTTTGAAGTTTTGAGCGACTAACACTCTCGCCTAGGTGAGAATGGCTCGCCTAAGCAAGTCCGCGAAGTGTTTTCTTGTGTGTGTGGTTGAATACTCATCTAGGCGAGGTTTGGGTGTGGTTTTGGACGAATGTGTGGCTCGCCCAGGCGAGGGATCTCGCCTAAGCGAGATAATGTGATGTTGTGGTTGTTTTTGTAACTTCCCGTCAGGATATTACTGGTTTAAATATATAAAACAAATAAAAATATAATACAGCCGCATTTATGAATAATCTCATTTCCCAAAAACACGGGAAATTTAAAATTTATTAAATGATCAAATCAAGTTTATAAACATCCACTACAAAAAAACCAAAATAACAATGTTATAATTTCACCAATCAGGGTTTATAACAGTTTCCAAAAACAAGTAAGGATAATATAAGAAGTTTCCCTAGTAGAACCCCACTCGCGACTAAGCATCACCGGCTCCACCTGCATCAACATCCTCTACTCACGTGTACCGCATACACGATCATCGCCAAACACAAGCAGATAGGGTGAGCTTATGAAAACAACATACATCATAACAAAATATCATATAACCAATTAAACAGATATAAGCTCCACAAGTATCAAAGTACTATCTCTTAATCAATTCTCTAACATCTGGCCACAACCAGACCATTGGGGTTCTACCTCTTCTAGTGATTACCCCAAGGTAATTTGCTGCCAAACCTATCGGCCACAACCGACAGAGCACGTGCGGGAACCAATGCCACGGATCACACACCGTAACGCCAGGTGGAATTCCCAATTACGAACATAGTCCGTAATGTCCCAAGACTACCAAACTCGTCAGTCAACAACTGAGGAGGGCAATCTAACTGGACCCATCCGTACTGGCCACAACCAGCACACTCACACCAGCAACACTCGCCAACCCGAGCTCAACTCAAGGGTTCCTCGTGTTCATCCGCCATCCCGAGCTCAACTCGAGGGATG
>Ga0099822_1011415_pt1 | contig 10823 bp, 5 predicted proteins | sample CowpeawhiteBW_FD_76839 | JGI IMG/M metagenome (GOLD analysis project Ga0099822, IMG submission 76839) | Root nodule microbial communities of legume samples collected from California USA - Cow pea white BW | ecosystem: Host-associated > Plants > Roots > Nodule | place: USA: California | collected... | reverse complement strand
ATTATATATATATATATATATATATATATATATATATATATATATTTATTGTGTGTGAGAAAAATCTTAAATTTCAATTTCAAAATTTTTTAAAGATCAATTAAATCTCACAACCAATCAAAATTATGATAACTGATTATCGAAATAACTTTAAAGAATCTTGTTATTATTTTTTTTTTCAACCAAGTGGAAGTGAATTGGTTTATACCAAATGTTATAATAAAAAAAAATAATTTGTTTATTTTTGTATATTTATCTTATGTTTTTTTGTTGAAATTTAAGTTCAATTTCCCAGCTACATGTTTCCAATGTTTATGTTATTCTGCATTTTTATTAATTCATGCATTGTATCAATCTTTACATTTAAGTTGAATTTAAAAAATAAAGATTAAAGTTATTTATCTTTGTAAATAAAGATTAAAACCAGTGGAAAATATAAAAAATAAAAAGTCAACAACTAATTATTTTCACAAAATTAAAAACACATGTTACATGATCATTTAATAAAGAAATAACAGTCTATAATTCTAACTGCTTGATTCCCAATCACGTTAAAACACGAGTGGCACAAATATTTACATTTAAGCTGAATTTAAAAAATACAGATTAAAATTATTCACCTCTGTAAATAAAGATTACAACTATCGAAAAATATAAAAATACTCACAGCTAATTATTTTCATAAAGTTTAAAACAAATGTTAAATGATCATTCAGTAAAACATATAACCCTTTATAATTCTAACAACCTGATTACCAAATATATTAAAACATAAGATATTACACGTCTACTTACCATCACTATTTTTTCTTTGGGTTTAAATAACATATAGTAAATTTTAAATTATATGAATAAGTTATTTTGTAAACAGTATAGGTATGTACTTTTTCTTTTCAAATTTTAAATATTTAATTAAATTTAATTAAACATGTGCAATTACTCTATGTTCATTTGAATGGATCCAAAACTAATTTTATGTTCTTTTAACATGATTTGAAGGAAAAAGAAAACACGGATTAGTTTATGTTTTTTTAACATGATTTGAAGGAAGAAAAACACGGATTTGGAGGATGAATATCAAATTTCATCCTTTCAACTATGTATAGATTTGAAAAGATTTATATTGCTTTACTTTTATAACCTTTTTTTCTCGTTACGTATATTATATATATTATTATAATTAATTATACATTATTATTTTATTATATATAATAATATATTTATATTTATATATAATTATAATTATAATTATTAATATATAATAATAAAAATATGTATAATATAATAATTATATACAATAATAATTATTAATAATATATAATGATAATAATTATTAATAATATATATAAAATAATAATTAAAATATAATTAAAATTTAATATTTTTAACTTATTTAAAAGTCATTTAATTTTATTTGTATCATGAGGTTAATTAGGTAATTTTAAATTTTATCTATTATATATTAGTTTTTTTAATCTATCAATCACTCGAATCACTCACTAACTTTCATAAAATTTATTTCCAAATCCATTCATTTTATCCTCTAAATCCATTTAAAAAAAACACGCATATTCATTCACTTAAATCCACACAAATTCATTTTTACACTCTCTCTCAAACCCATCTTATCAAATAAACACACCCTTATATTCTTATAATTTTTTTAAATACCTTAAATTAGTATAAATATATTTTGTCATGGTACATATCGTATATAAAGGAATTTCCTTTTAAATGAAATCTTTTATAAGTCAAAATAATTATTTTTATCAATTTTATTCTCTATTTAGTCATTTTTTAAATTTAATTAGTTTTCTATTCGACATTTTTATAATTTAATCGTTATATTTATTTTTATACTTATAATATCTGCAATAACAATAAATTTATTATTTTTATTATCATAAAGAGCCATTTAAATTTAAATTAAATGAATAAGGTAGTTTGTAATCAAAACTTGATATAACAAACCATTTAAGTATAAATTATTTATATTTTATATTTAAAACAGTTCATTTAATTTTAGAGATAACATATTTTAAAATTAAAATAAATATGAATTAAAAAATATAATATACAAAATCAAGAGGGTTTAAAATAATGGAGAAAACTGTTATTTTGTCTAATTATTGAAAATAACGTGTGAAATTCAAGTTCCAGTAAAAAGTAAATAGTTAAAAGTATCTAATTAAGAGAGTTAAAATTTCATTTACTATATATTTTGAAATTAAACAAAGTATTAAATATTATTATTATAATATAAACAGGAGAATAAGTAGAAAATTTCAGCTGAAGAATGTATTTGTATTTTTACTGTAAAATATATAACATGAGTATTTTTTATGTAATCAAAATTTATAATAATAAATATTTTAAATACGTAAATTGAATTATGCTAAAAAATTGCAAATATATTAATTTAGATGTTTTTAGTTACTGATAATTTTTAAAAATATATCAAAATGTAATTTTTAAAAATAAAAATTCTGTTAAAACAGACACAAAAATGACGAATAAAATAAATCATGTAGAATATTTTCAGATTTAGCATTTTTTGCACGCGAAAAGATATTGAAATCTCCCACAAAATCTTTTATGGTTTGTTATTTACAAAGTAGAAAAAACACATGTAAATAAATTGAAACTTGTATAATATTATGCATTTGAAACCCTTAATTGGGTTATTGGCATTGCTTGAGACTCAGTAGGAAGTGGCGCTTCCATTCCATTGCATTGCACTCCATCGTTCTCGTTGCCAACGCTCAAGCCTTCTCTCACTGTTACCTTCGCAGCCGCAGAACGAAACGAAAGGTTCTTTCTCTATATATCTACGCCTTTCAATATATTTGTATGTGTCCCTTTTCCTCTTTTTTGTTGTTTTTCTTGTTCAAGACGATAAATGCACTACCTTTGACGTGACTGTGATTGAATTCGTTTTTGGGTGTCTTCCATTGTTTTCGTCCTTGACGGGTTTGTGTACGGGTTTTACTTTTGTTTTTTCTTGGTAGGATCTTCTCGTACCCAGTGACCATTCCATGTGTGTTAAAAAAATGCATGGCATTTGGTTGAGAGAGTTGTTTTCACCTATGGTTTTATATGGGTAATCAAAATTATTAGGTTTTGTTGGAGTCATTGCTGACCCTCCATTGACGTGCATCCTTCATCTTTCATCACACCTTCACTGCAATTTGTTGTGTACTCCACTTGTTTGTGATAAAGAGTATAAGAGTAACTGATGTGTAATATGCTGTGATAGAAAAAAAAAAAATAGACAGATGTTAATTTGGTGCTTTTACCAATCATTACTCTTCCTACAAAGCCTTTTGGAAGAGGACACGGGATACAGGAAGAGTTAACATTAATTATTCAAATATATAGTGTATGCAGTGATGTAAAGTAGCAGTAAGACGTTACCAAGACACAAACAGTGGAGTGGTTTTAAAAAGTGGCTGTAATAACAGGTTTTTCTGCGCCATAGCAGCACTACTATGATATAGGCTTCCAAAACCCAGTTTTTGTACCCTTAGAACAACATTGTTTTGGATTTACTTTTGGTAAAATTCTGACTTTTACCTCATTTCCTTATGCATTTGTTCCTTCAGAAACATAATGGCATTTGAAACCCTTCCTCCTTTACTGTTCTTTAGGAATTTACACATACTGTTCTTTAGGAATTTACATATTCATTAATTTTGTTGAACATATATGTTCTGTTCTTTCGTTTTCTCTTAGACTCAATTGTTTACATATGCTAATATGTATTTAATTTTTTAAGTTCTTTTCCTATTCAATTCACCATCGTCTCGTTTTTTTGACTTCATTACTGTGTGTTCTTATCGCTCCTAAGATTATGGTAATTGCGTGTGACTAGTGACTTATTAAATATCATGAATTTATTAAATTTTGGATTTTCGTTGACTATTTATTATTTATATACATAGTATGAATTATTTAGTTTGCATTATGCTTTTTAAATTTAAACTAGGGGTCATTCCAGTATGTGCCACTATTATTGTTTTTCCAGAGCTGTATGTATCAAATGTTTGGGATCATCATCAGAATCATACAATTTGATGCGAATTAGCAAGTTATCAATTCATATCATAACATGATTTAAAACGAGTGTGAATTTTACTATAAATTAATGAAACAGGAAGATTTTGTATCAATGTTATAAATCAAATGATTAAACGGTTCATTATGTTCTTGTACTTTTTACTTGTATTTAACCAACTCTCATCAAAGAATTAAGAAGTCATAGAAACATACATTGCTGAATGAAAAGGAATTGAAGGAGCCCAACTGATCGTATCGTATTTGATTATTTCACTACTTTATTTGTCACTTGGTCTCTCTGTGTATGCAATCTATTTGGATGTTTCATTGGTTTGCTTTGATTCTCTTCCCAAATAGAGGCTTCACTCACATATAACTAATAATTTTGTTGTTAGACTTGTGGTTAAGGTGTTTTTAACTATCTCTACTAGTATACAATTATTACATTCAACACTATATCTTCAAGTTGTTTTTTCATTGTGTCTGAATCTTACAATTTTAATACAAGTTATGATTCAGGATTAAAAAATTATCTTGGTGATTTCCTCTTTGAATCTCAATTTGACAACCGTGTTTGGCATTGATTGATAGCTGCTAGGAACCAAAAATGTAAATGAGAAACTATGCTGAAGATCACTGGCTTCTTTTGTTTTGTTACTCTCTGTTTGCCTCCCCCTTTTGATGTATATATCACTATTGCTATACGAGAATTATACCCTTGTCTGCTTTTCTTAACACAAAAGTGATGTAGTGCTGGTTCCAGTTCTACCACATTTTGATTACTCTCTTGTAATGCTTTACTTTTAATTTGTTTTTCAGATTCAACCTGCGGTTCTGTCATGGAGTTAAATATCCTTGAGTCAGAAACACATCAAAATAGGAGGAGAAAGAAATCTACTGTTTGGGAACACTTCACTGTGAAAACTGATGGACCTGGATGTGCCAGGGCTTACTGTAAAAGATGCCAAAAGTCATTTGCTTATCTCAAGGATTCAAAACAATCTGGCACCAGTCATCTCAAGAGACACATTGCTCTGGGAATCTGTCAGAAAAATAAAAAATCCCCGTGTTCCAAAACTGATGCAGATCCACCTAAGAAACGAGCAAGGGCAAAACCTTACATTGCTGCTATCTCATTTGATCAGGAGCGTTGCAACAGTAAGATGGCCAAAATGATTATTTTACATGACTATCCACTTCATATTGTAGAACACCAAGGTTTCATTGATTTTGTACGGACACTACAACCCCAGTTCAATCCACTGAGCCTTAATGCTCTTCAAGGGGATTGTGTTGCTATGTACCTCAGAGAGAAGCAAAACCTATTGAATCTTATTGATGGGATTCCTGGACGAGTCAACCTCACCTTAGACTTATGGACTTCAAACCAAACATCAGCCTATGTTTTTCTTCGAGGTCACTTCATTGATGGTGATTGGAATTTACATCATCCTATTCTTAATGTATTCATGGTACCATTTCCTGATTCTGACGGTTCCTTAAATCAAGCTATAGTGAAATGCCTGAGCAATTGGCATTTAAAGGGTCGGCTATTTACTCTTGCACTTGATAAATTCTTCTCCACTGAGACTTTGATGGGAAATCTGAGAAGTTTCCTCTCTGTTAATAACCCTGTGATTCTCAATGGTCAGTTTTTAAGCCAGAACTGTTATGCTCGTGTACTTAGTCGCCTTGCATCAGATGCTCTATCAGCTATGAGAGAAACAATCAATAAAGTTCGCGAGAGTGTGAAGTATGTGAAATCTTCTAAATCAAATGAAGCAATTTTTTTGAAGCTGAGGCACCAACTTCAAGTCCCTAGTACAATGGACCTTGTCATCGATGACCAAAATAAATGGGACACAATTTACCATATGCTTGTAGCTGCTTGCAAATTAAAGGAAGCTTTTGTTTCCTTTGACGCCTTTGATCCTGATTTCAGAATGACTTTAACAATGGATGACTGGAAGCATGTGGAAACTCTATGTAGATATTTGAATTACCTGTATGATGCAGCTAACATTTTAACTGTTCAACCGTACCCAACTGCAAATGTATTTTTTCTTGAAGTGTCAAAACTTCAAGTGGTGTTGACTTGTGCAGCCTTAAGCCAGGATCATTTCTGCAGGTGTTTGATTATGCCTTTGCAAAAGAAGTTTGATCAATATTGGAGAGAAAGCTGTTTCATCTTGGCTGCTGCTGTAGCCATGGATCCAAGATACAAAATGAAATTCGTGGAATCCACCTTCGCTAAGATATTTGGTGAGAATGCTGAGTACTGGACAAGAGTTGTTGGGGATGGTCTTAATGAACTGTTCCTCGAATATAATATCATACAAGTGCTTCCTTTTACAGCAACAAATGATAATGAAGGGAATGAGACTATGATAAAGACTGAGCCATTTGAAGAAGGGGCATTTGATGCATCTCTTTTTGCGGGTGATGATGGACTTTCTGACATCGAATTTTATATATCTGATCTAACATGTAACCAGCAATTTAAGTCTGAATTAGATGAGTATCTTGAAGAGCCTCTTGAGACAAGAGTACAAGAATTTGATGTTCTGAGCTGGTGGAGAATAAACGAATTGAAGTACCCAACATTGTCTAGACTAGCATCAGATATTTTGTGTGTGCCAGTATCCACCCTCTCAGGAGATGCTGTTTTTGATACAGAAATTAGAAAAATGGATAACTACCGGAGTTCATTAGATTCCTTGACTCTTGAGGCCCTTATTTGTACCAAGGACTGGTTCCAGTATAATTCATTACCACCCATCAGTGTTTCAAATGCACTTGTCAAAGTTGAGTGTTAGGTATAACTTTCCTCGTTTAGGGATAGATTCTCAACTAGCTTTTAGGTGTTGAATTTTTTGGTACTGTCATTCAGGGCAATTAGTTTTTCTGCTCAGTTGTCCGTTTTGTTACTTGTTTATAGTATATAGAGTTAGCTTTGTTCCAATTATTTGGCCAAGCAAAATATAAATTGTATTACAGGTTCAACCAAACCAGGAAAGTTTGCTTTTATTTTTCCTTTGAATATATATGAACCCCATGGCGCGAAGGAAGTTTCTCATCACACCAGGAAGTTTATCTTTATACTTTTCTTGATTGGAAAATTAACGATAGAATAATGAATCTGTGTAAATAACATTGTGTTATATGGTCTAATAGATAATTTCTATCTATTTGTATATAAATTTAAACATTGTATAGTTACATAAGAAAGGAAAAAAGAACGAAAATTTGAATCCATTTAAACATTACCATTATTTATATCTGATTAACGGGCAAGTAATCGGTGAATAACCATGTATTACTGTATGAGAGGAAATATTTGGCTACTAAGTGGTCAGTTATTAAATATTACTAGGCTAAATTATAATGTATTGTAATTTTTTTTATTCTGTTATAGAAAATTCTTAAATTATTTAAATAATCAATTTTGGGTACATTATCTCCTTTATTTTAATAGAATATTTAAATCCAAGATCTATTGATTTCGTTTAAGAGATAAAAAATGATTTTAGTTAAATGTAAAATATAAAAAAATAAAACGTAACTGAAATTAAAGATTGGTCAAAATTGAAGATATTCTCAAAATATGAAGGCTAAAACTACAAGAAAAAAGTGAGTAAAATCATGAATAAAAAAGATCTTGCTTTAAAATTTGGAGTTTTAAAATATTCGAATATTGGACAGCGTCATAACACTTGAGAACTGATTATACTGCCTTTATAATGAAGTTTTTATTTTAAAATACGTAAAAAAAAATTAAGAGTATAATAATGGGTTATTACTAATTGAACTGATTATTAATAATCGGATCTAGATTTCAAGTTATTTCGAGACTTCATATTTGTGATAAAAAATGCTTAAGAACGTTTTCAACTTATAAATTAAATAGAAGTTCTAAAAGTTGTGAACTAGATTCACAATCAATCGAAATTTAATATAAAATTATCTAATGAGCTAAATTATGGTTGCGAATAAACTTATATTAAACTAGGTCTTTTTAAAATTTTAATCCATAAACAGTTCCTTACAGTATGTTACAAACTGAAGAAGTGGAAATTGCATGAATGAACAGAGTTTTAGTCATAATTAAAATTGTTCTTCGTGAGATACATTAATTCACAAAAAGAATGCTACAGCACCAACACCCTATTGAATCTAGTCTCTGGTGCAACAACCATAGTCGTAACCACCAGATTTAAAGCATGTAAAATTAATCAAACTTAAGGTCTCAAAAAGTTGCAAGTGCACACAGAATCTATCAATAATATAGCAGTCACGAAAACCTGAATCTCTTCCAGGCATCCGACCAAAACCCTAAGAAGCTAACTCATTTTGATCTCATTGACAAACTATAATAATGGACGTCCAAGACAATACATCATGAATCAAAACATAAAAATACCTGGTAGCTTTGTACAAGAAGTGGGCATTAACAATAGTCACAAAAACTGAAGGCATCCTATTCATGCCTTCCATTGGTCTACATGGGATATTAAATTATCATACATGATATTTGAAGCGGAAGAGACCAACAGATCATAAACACAACGTATAAACAGCAAACCTAAGTTGCAGGCACATAATAAACCACCCTTCTGGTGTTCTAGTGTGAACACAGCAAAATACAAAACTAACTCCCATACTTGCTACTTAGCTTTCCTTTTTGAACTCCTACCAGTTTGATTGCTTTGAACTCTTTTCTTTGATAGCTTCTCTTCCCCAACTTGTTTACTATTAGTAACGTTGCCTGAATTCTTCTTTGCAACTTGATCAGTATCACCATCAGTACCAGCATCACTGTCATTGTCTTCATCACTTTCCTCTGGTTTTTTCTTTTTAGCAGGCTTCCTGCCTTTAGCTCCAGCTTTTGCCCCCTTCTTTTCTTTCCCATCTGTCGGTTTCTCAGTGTCATCAGCTGCACTTGCTTTCTTTGATGCTTGCCTTTTAGTCTTACCAGTTTCTTTTACATCGACAGATCCACTAAGCTTTTGCAACTCTGGCACGTAAGCAGTTGTCTAAAGCCAACATCATGTTTAGATCAGAAATACACATAATATAATGATAAAAATAAAACAAGTGACAGATTGGAAATGTTCAGAACGACGTACCCTACCACCAGCAGTGATGAAGTCAATTTTTTTCCCTGCATCACATGAAAAATTATAAATGTTAGGACGACAAAAAACTTTAGTTTTAAATTATTATTCTTGGTCAGAAAGCAGGAAACACTCATCCAATATGTAAGGGAAGAAAATATACCGAGTTAATGAAAAGGATCGAAGAAACTGATTGCAGATAAATATGTTTTGCATTGATAGAACAGAAAAACTGGTGAATATAAATTAAGGGTAATAGCCAATTTTCGAAAATATAATTAAAATAAAGTCAAAATAATTGACTTAACAGGATAACTCGGTCAGTTTAAAAATGGAGTATTATATGATGCATGGGCGACGCTTTCAATTTTCAAATTCTAAGAGATCAATAACTTGGTATCAATATTCTAATAGCATCCTCCATAGTAAAATGCACAGGAATTTCACTAATAATATGACCGCTGACAATAACTTAGAAAATAAAAGAACTTATAGTTCTATATATGCAATCTTATCAGAAATGGAAAACAAGCCTAGGATTCGGGTACCAATCAAGAAAAGTAAATTACACTAACCAACAAAGTGAGGAAGTAAGAAATATATGCAGTAAGAAAACCTGTGAAGATCGGCTACAATTCATGTAGCCCCAAAAAATGATTATTTTTATAACAAAGTGAGGAAGCAAACCATCAACAAAAGCCTTGTCAGGCTTCTTTTCCCGTGAATGAAATATCCAACTGTTAGGATACTGACTACTATCTGCTCCAACCTCAACTGCTTTTTCAATGACCTGTAAAAAGGAACTATATGTCAACTAATACATATTAGAGAAGTATTCTCACCACTTATTTTTCCAGGCTTTTTTCCCCATCGAAAATGAAATAACCATTCGAGAGGAAAACGGCTACAGTCAGCATCAACTTCAACAGCCAATTGAATAACCTACAGGTTTTATCCTCTATACTTTTTTATTAAGTAAAGATGTACTATAAACTACAATCATATCAAGGGAAATCAGGGTACCCACCTCTTTAATGCATTTGTACAAAGTTGAGCAGCTTACATCAGACAGGCTAGAAGCTGCCTGCCGTGGATGAATTCTTGCCTGAAAATAAGTTTTATAATATATTAACTGCTGATTACAATCAGGTGTTAGAGCATATACTGAATCCTATGAAATGCAAGTTCAAAAACATTTTGAAGCTCATGATATACAATGCAAAGAGAGAAAAAAATCTAGTACAAAATAATACTTGTGAGCAGCTTAATTTCATCTAGATCAGTTTCAATTCTACATAACCATGCGTTAAGAGTTTAAAACATCATTTTATTTTCTAACAGAACATCATTCATCCTCAAGAAATTGTCAAGCTTACATCAAATTTCTTTATGAAAAATCTATGCGGCAACTATTACGATTTGGAGGTTTCCCATTACAATACCCCCATGATATAGGTACACAAACACACACACACACATACATACTTGCACGCACACAGACATATAGCTAAAAAGTAAACTTCATACAAAAAAAAAAAAAAACTATTTAATCATCCTTTCCACCATAAAAAAAAAAACAATAATAAAAACAAATACACCCACAAACAAATAAAAAAAAACAAATAACAAAAAAATCTAGTACAAAATAATACT
>Ga0099822_1011413_pt1 | contig 10827 bp, 8 predicted proteins | sample CowpeawhiteBW_FD_76839 | JGI IMG/M metagenome (GOLD analysis project Ga0099822, IMG submission 76839) | Root nodule microbial communities of legume samples collected from California USA - Cow pea white BW | ecosystem: Host-associated > Plants > Roots > Nodule | place: USA: California | collected... | reverse complement strand
TTCCTTCTAAATTGAGACTAAATATAATAAGAAAATAACTAAATAACAACTAAATTTTGAGACTAAAATAATTATTCATTACATTTATAAAATAAATATAAAATAGTCTCTATAATTAATAAAATCTTATAATTAATTTGATTTATAGTACAAAATTAGCAAGTGCACCAGATCACACAAATAATAAAGTGGACAAGTCTAGATATCATTCCCACAGAGACTAATGTGATTTATATTTAATGTATTGCTTACTAATAAAGGTACAAAGACCAAAACATTTTTGGTTTAGATTAAAAATAAATTTAGAATTTAAATTTAACGAATAACAGAAATTTACATAATGGAAACAATGAACTTAATTGAGAAAAATATAAGATAAAAACTTCATCGAGATTGAGTTTCACGATTTCATTCAAAGTAAAGACATCAAATAATATATTCATATTTCTTTCTCTCACACTCACATCATTTGTAACATTCCTCGATTTCATCGTAGACAAGCCTAAACTAAAATAATAAAAACTCTATATTTAGCAATTTTTACTATTATGTTTGCATTAATAACCAATATGTTGATGTTAAGAATGACTATTAACCACATCTATGTCTAGTATGTGAAATCAATAGTTGTTTTATCCTACTTAGGTTTTCCCAACTATCTTTCAGATCAGCCAGTACTCCCACATATGCACCATATCTAGAACATGCTGTTGAAAGTCATAATCTAGGTTTCCAAACTATCTTTCAAATTAGTATGAACTCCCGCATGTGCAAAATTCATAGACTATGCAGTTCAAATAGGAATAAAACATAAGAGATTGTGGAAATTATTATATTGAATGAAGATTTCACATAGAATTAAGAATACATTACACCCAACCCTTGTGAATGACATCTATTATGCCATTCTTCTTTTTCATCCTTTAAACAACGTTAGCATATGCCATCTCATTATCCTTTAAATGATGTTAATGTTGATCTAATGAATGGGATCACATTGAATTTTTCTTAGAAAAATATAGGGATCACATTGAATAAAAAATAAATATGAGTAAAACATTGAACCGTTGCTCTAAATATATAGACTAAAAAAAATATTAAGCCTTACATTTGCTAATTTCTTTTTTACGTTACTTATACTTGAGTCCAAAATAACAATCAAGGTTAACAATATCATTTACACATGTTAGGTCAAAATAAAAAATAACTTAAGCGTTACAAAAACTTCATTATTTTAACGCTCTTCCCACTATAAATATACCTAAACAGTTACTCTCTCTACTATAAATATATCTCAAAAAATTAATGCATACAACTCAAATAATCAATGATTATTTTTTAAAATCAAACTCAACTTTCAAACATTTCAAAGCCAAATATTATTTAATAGGCTTAAATATATATATTTAGTCCTTATTTTCATCGTTTTTGTTCAATTTGGTCCTTATCTTGGTTCAATGTTTAATTAGGTCCTACTTTTCGTTAATTTGCTGTCAATTTAGTCCTTTTTTGTTGATGGTATTTATATGCTTAACGTTAGTGAACAAGTGAACAGTGCATGCCACGTGTCAGTTTTTGTTTTTTTTTTTAAACTAAATTTTAAAATTGTGTCAAGTCACCATTGTGCCACATATCAATGTCAGTGCCAAGTTTGTAGTTGTTTTTTTTCTTTTGTTCAATTTAGTCCATATATTTATTATTTTTGTTCAATTTAATTTCACTTTGTTTTAAATAATGCAATTTTGTTCTTTCTAAATTAAGACTAAATATAATAAAAAAATAACTAAATAGCAAGTAAATTTTGAGACTAAAATAATTATTCATTATATTTATAAACTAAATATAAAATAGTCTCTATAATTAATAAAATCTTGTAATTAATTTGTAAATTATAGTTTAAATTGGTCTCTAAACTTAATTACCATAATTTTAATTACATTATTACTGATTCTATATTAATCACTATTTTTAAATTAAAAACTAATTTAAGATCAATAATAATAAATATGTAAAACATTGATAGCTAATGTTATAAATAAAAATTAATTATATTTTGTATTAGTAATAAAGATTACTAAGATACCAATAATTTTTAATTTACTAAATGATATCTAGCTTAGTTAACAAACAACTTATTATTTTAATCTCTAAATTTAGATGTATTTTAATATTTTTTTTAATATTATATATATATATATATATTTATGTGGGATACTTTTTAGGAAATGTTTCTTTCATCAGAGAAAACATAATATATCTAATTATTCTTACTTAATTTGAGTTGTTAATCTAAAATTAAATGAAAAAACTCATTGAAAGTAATTCTTTCCGTTTACTTTTGGAGGGAGTGAATCCTTCTCTTCATATTTACGTATTGTTTTCAAAAATACTGTTTTAAATTAAATTTCGTGCTGAAAAATTCATTATATATTAAATATTTTTAAACTATGAAAATTAAATAAGTTATTAATTAGATATAATCAACATATATTAGGAAGTTACAAAATATATTTTGTGGAATTTAAAATAGTAATGACAATTTTTAATATCAGGTGAAAACTTTAAACATAGTATAAAATGAATCAGAAAGAATAGTAGGTAGAGAATTCAAAAATAACTTTTGTGTAAAAAAAGTAAATAGAAACTCTATTTTTGAAAATTCCCACCTTCCTTTTAAAGAAATACTTAATTAAATCTTGGTGAGAAAATATATTTGGTGATTTCTAAGTTAATACCATTTGCATTTTCCTTATTCACAAACTGAGTTTAAAAGCATGTGCAGATAAATTAGTCACGTGAGTGGGATTAACTTGTTTAGGTGTTAATTTCGGCTTTATAATAATTACATAAACTATGTTTAAATTGTGAAAAATTCCTAAATAAGTAATATGTTATTTCACTATAAATGGTTGACCGTAATTTTAAAATAGAAGGATTCTCTCTTATCTTTTATTAATAAAATAGGTCATAAATTAATGTCTCTATGTAGTTCTTTCAACAAGTTTTTTTTTTTTCTTTAAATTTTCATTATAACAGGAGCATTTTAAACTTCGCTTTTCACGAATTAAGTACAATTTGTCAAAATTGTGATGGTCACCATCACGTGTAGGACCCAAAGGCCACATGTGGAGTACCACACAGTACAAATTTCTTCTCTTTCAAATTAACTTTATCAATAAACAAAACGTGTTTTCACATTATTTTATGCAGTTATATTCTAGTTATGCAACATCAATTAGATTGTCAATATTTAATATTTTTTTAAAACTCAATCCATAGTTTTTATGAAATTTTATGTCACTCATATTTCACATTCTTTTCTCATAAATATGTCTAAATAGTTTCATATATAATAAAGATCGAATTTGAAAGTTTTTACTAAATTATGTATTTTTTTTATGATAATAAATTCACATAATATCAAATAATGTATATTACTCATTGTTTTGTACACTAAGTATTAATTATTTTATGTATAATATTAAATATTTATAATTAATTCAATAATAATCTAAAAGCGAGTATCATAATAATATAATTAGAATAAAACTTGATATTGTACTAAAACATGGGTTTAAATTTAATTCTTCTTCTTATAATCAGTTTCTAAAGTTAGATTTATTTATATTTATATATTGTATGATTTTATATCTAATTAAAATATTTAAAAAAGTATAATAAATTTATTTTAAAGTATCCAAAAGTCTTATATAACTAAAAGAAAAGAGTTATTATTTGTCACAATTTATTTATCTATTTTTAGAGATAAAATCCCAAAGAAATTATTAATTTTAGTAAAGTTTTGCATGAATTAAAACTGAAAGAAAAAACTATTGATACACATTTTAACATATTTGATATAAAACAACATATATAATTATTTTTTGTCTTTATTTTTGTTTAAAAATGTCAAATTGATCTTTTAATTTTGTTTTTAATTTTAATTTGTTCCTGATGTTCTTAAAAATTTATACCATTTGATTATTTTTTATTAATTTTTTTTAAATGAATCAAGAATTTTTTATCAGAATAAATTAATGTTGTAAATAAGGATGATTTGCTTTGCTGGTGTAATTAACATACTCCTAATTTTAATTTTGATGAAAAATTGTTTTAAAAATTTAACAATAGACTTAAATTGCATTTAATTTCTTTTGTTGATGTAATTAACTAGGTACTAATATCAATTTTAATAAAAAAATAATTTGATTCAAAAAAAAGTTATTTACATTAATTTTAAAAATTAAGATTAAATTGAAACATAATTAGGACAATAAATGTAATTAATGTCTTGAAAAAACAATTATGATGTGGAAAGATTGAAGTAACTTACATAGAAGGGCAGTTTGGGGATTTGAGAAATGAATGAAGAATGTGAAAGCAAAACAATAAAAAGGAAAAAGAAATGAAAGTCTTAAATAGAAGGGGGGACAGGCTCACATCACACTGACCTGTTAATCTAAATAAAAACACATCATAGATTAACTTCAATCATTAAAGGTCAATGCAAGAGCCATGTTCATGTCCTGTTTCGTCATTTTAACTCAATCTGCCCAACTGCCACTGAATTCCAAAACCCCAAAAATATCATCAAACAAAAAGCATACTAAAGATAAACTTCATCTTCTTTCTTTCTCCCTCATTCCAAAAAATTAAAAACAATTTTTTATTTTTATTTTTTCAAAGTAAAAAGAAAAAAAGAAGAAGAAAAAGCTGACTTATATGAGTCGGCCTTTAACCAAATTTAGCTGCAGAGACAAAACCAAGTTATTATTTCCATCGTCTCTTTGTACATCTGTTCAAAACCCTCTGCACCAGTTATTAATCAATCTTTTTTTTTTTTACTCTGTGATAAAACAATAAATAATAAATACTACCTCTATATACATATATCTTTCTGTGCCACTTTTTTTATTACAGTGAGAGAAAACCAGGTGCATGAATTTAGTAATTTACTTTCCCCAAGATCACAACTTTAACAAAAAAATAAACTTTAAAAACGATCCAGGATTCCACCTTCAATTAAAATAAAGTCAAGTGCATTAATTTTAACATTACTAATCAATTAACAGAGTTGAATGGATTTTCTGAGCACAGGTTATGGTAATTAGTATTAAAATTAAAAAAAAAATTTAACGTGTTTTTTGTTTATCGATTAATATTGAGAATGAAACCGTGTATTTTATTTATTTATTGAATTATTAAAAAGGTGAATAAAATGAACCATATTTGATGATATTATTTTTGTAAATAATCTAAAAGTAAAAAAAGAAAACATTTATTGTGTTTATTACTGACATGTACATACAAACAAATTAAATAAAGGAGGAAGAAAATAATAAAATTTTTGAGATTAGTATTACCAGGCAGATCCCACCCAAATAAATTAATAAATTCACCGAACATACACGTTCATACACACATCTATGATAAAACCCATCAAAGAATTCACCACCCTTTTTCTCCTCTTCTTCTCTTTTTTCCCCCACATATTATTTTTTTCCTCCTCTGTAATTGCCTAGGTTCTGTGCTGTTTTTGAAGAGAGAGAGAGAGAGAGAGAGAGGGAGAGGTAGATAGAGACCACAGAAAAGAGAGAGAGAGAGAGGGGGTGAGAAAGAGAGAGAGAGTCCTATGCTGGGGGACTCAGCAGTGTTGGGAACAGGAGGAGGAGGAGGGTCTGGAGATGCAGTGGTGGCAGCAGGAGGGGGTGCTGCTCATGACGGTGCTGTTGACGTGGCAGGCGGTGGTGGCGGCGGCGGCGGAGGAGGATCAAATTCAGGGGATGATGAGAGGGGGAGAGTGGAGGAAGGTGACAGAAGCTTTGGTGGGAACAGGTGGCCGAGGCAGGAGACTCTGGCTTTGTTGAAGATACGGTCGGATATGGACGTGGCTTTCAGAGATGCAAGTGTGAAGGGTCCTTTGTGGGAAGAGGTTTCAAGGTGAGTCATTGAATTTGATTCTTAATTGTTTGGTTTTTGTTGTTTTCTGTGTTCATCACCTTAACTGGGTGCTGTGGTCACTTCAAGTTTGCTGCTTTGGAGATCTGAAAAACTCTCAATTATTGTTCAAGATTTGCTCTTTCATCTCCTGGGAATGTGTTTCACTTCAATTCTGTGTTTTTTGTTTCCTTTGAGGTTTCTGCAGAGCTTTCGTTTGGATTTGTTTAATTCAGTTTCAGTTTTCATGTTTGTTTCATTCTTAATTTCTGCCAGCTATAGTTCTCTCTCTCACTCTCCCTCTCTCTCTCTCTCTGTCATCACCTTTTCTTGTTCCGAAGGACTGTTTGTGAAAAGATGTAATTTAGAGTTGGATATGTGATGTGTTTTTTTTTTTTTTTTTTTCTTTTTTTTTTTTATTTTTTTTTTTTTTTTTTTTCTGACATTCATTTTGATACATGTTGCGTTTACCAAATAAGTTGCCAACTTGAATTGGGTGTTGAAAAGCAACATTTTCTTCCACCTTGTTTCAGTTAACCACTCTTGGTGGGAATGAAAGAGGTAGATTGCACAATCTTCTAACTTGGGTTCATGTGTTTTCCATGGGAAGAGTTTCCGTTTCACCAATTCATGGTGTTTGATATTATTAATATCAATATTATTATTCTTGTTATTATTTAATTAAAGCTTTTACTCCAGTTACATCATCAATTTTGATATTATTATATATTCTCCTTTAATTTCCTTCCCTTGTTTTAAGGTCTTCAGTTACTACTTCCTTTCCCCTCCATTTCCGTTCATGGGTACTTGAAATCCTGAGATGTTTAATACTTTAACTCGCTTCTTTTGTATTATCTTATGCTTCTTTCTTCCATTGCCAACTATATGCGCCATGGAGTTGATGAGATAAGATAACGCCACAAAGCTTGTTTTTTTACTTTGTCTTCTTTTGGGCTTATTATTATTATCAGGAAGCTGGCAGATCTTGGCTACCACAGAAATGCCAAGAAGTGCAAAGAGAAGTTCGAGAACGTTTACAAGTACCACAAGAGAACCAAAGAAGGCCGCACTGGGAAATCAGAAGGCAAAACTTATCGCTTCTTTGATCAATTACAAGCCCTCGAAAACAACCCTGCAATTCATGCTATCCAATCCCCAACACCAGTAACCACAACAGCACTACCAGCAACACCAGTCTCAATAGTTGTAACAACGACACCCTCTTCTATAATGTCTCTTCCCCCGACCACAACACTGCCATTGCCACCTGTCTCCAACAACACCACTGTTCCATCCCCTACTACACTCCCTGTGCCTCAAGCCATTCTCGCCCTCACAACAACCCCTTCCTTCCCATCATCAAACCCTACAACATACTTCCCAACACAAACACCAAACCCTACAACCAACAACAACAACAACAAGAACCCTCTGAGCACCATCACCCCACCTTCCTTCCCCAACATTCCCACCGATCTCTTGTCCAATTCCAGCTCCTCCTCCACCTCTTCGGAGGAAACAACCACCGAGGGAGGGAGGCGCAAGAGGAAGAGGAAGTGGAAGGACTTCTTTGAGAGACTCATGAAGGAGGTGATAGAGAAGCAGGAGGAGCTGCAAAGGAGGTTCCTGGAGGCCATAGAGAGGAGAGAACAAGAGCGTGTGGCGAGAGAAGAAGCGTGGAGAATGCAGGAGATGCAAAGGATCAACAGGGAAAGGGAGATTCTGGCACAAGAGAGATCCATTGCTGCCGCTAAAGACGCTGCTGTTATGGCATTTCTGCAGAAGATGGCCGAACATCAACAAGAGGAAAATAATCTTCAGCCAGCATTGAATACCAACAACAACAACAACAGCATCACTATTGCTCCACAGCAACCGGTGCCACAAGCAACTCCAACACCAACACCAGCACCGCAACAAAAACAAACAACAACTGTTGCCGAGGCCCCACCAGTGCAGTCCTTGGTCCCACAGCAACAGCAACATCAGGTGCAGCAACAACAACAGCTAGTGCTGACTAATGTTGAAAGCAATAAAGCTGATAATAACGGTGAGAATTTGATGATGGGAGCGAGTTCTTCGCGGTGGCCAAAAGTGGAGGTACAAGCGCTGATAGATCTGAGAACAAACCTGGAAACGAAGTACCAGGAAAATGGACCGAAGGGGCCACTGTGGGAGGAGATCTCAGCTTTGATGAGAAAAATGGGGTATAACCGGAACGCGAAGAGGTGCAAAGAGAAGTGGGAGAACATCAACAAGTACTTCAAGAAGGTGAAGGAAAGCAACAAGAAGAGGCCAGAAGATTCCAAGACCTGTCCCTATTTTCACCAGTTGGAGGCTCTATACAAGGAGAAGAACAAGGGGGAGGGCCAGATGAAGCCGGAGAGCATGATGGCACCGCTCATGGTGCAGCCGGAGCAACAGTGGCCTCCTCAGCAGGTGGTGCCACCAGAAGTAACCATGGAAGACGCCCAGAATGACCCCATGGACGCGCGGCACCACGAGGATGCTGAGGAGGAGGAGGAGGAGGAGGACAAGGACATCGGAGAGGAAGATGATGATGAAGACGATGAAGGTGGTAACTATGAGATAGTAGCAAGTAAGCCAGCTCCAACTCCAGCTTCAGCTGGTGATGCTTCTGCTGAGTGAGAGGAACAAATATTGACCGAGAAGTGCATCAATCAGAGTCATGGGTGGGTCAAAGAGGGTGCACGGGTTGTCGGAAAAATGGTGGCGTGAGGGTGAATTCTGGTGGTAGTGGTGGTGGTGGTGGAGGATGATGATGGGATTGTAATGAAGATTTTGAAAATGCACGTACTTCAGAATGACACATGGGTATAGGGTTATAGCCAGTAGGGTGGGGGAATCTGGGTTGGAAGTACTTGGTACAATAGCAGCATATAGTCAGTAAGATTATATGTTTTTTTGTTTTGAAAAAGAAATAATTAATTATTTTTTGAGCTAAATAAATAAGTTGATGAATGAGGGAGAGGGAAGATTAAGATAGAGAAAGGTTCAATGAAGTTCAACATATATGAATAAACAAGCAACCTTGAACAATGTTATTGTACTAGGCTTTTTGTACTGAATTTTCATGTTCATGTTGATGTAAATGGGAGAAACGATTAATTGTTGGGGGGGTTTGTCCTTTTTCTCTAATTTCCTCTCTTGAATTTTCGCTTTTCAATTTTGTTATACTCTTGAAATGTTGGCAATGATTTTGTTCCTTTCCTCTTTCATCTGTGTTATGTTATCTTGTTTTCATGAATTATACCCTTCAAATCTACAAAGTCATTAGCAAATCGTCAGAAAGAACAAGGAGAATGTTGGTTGAGCATGTAGAAGATAAAAAAATAAAAAAAGTAAAATTTTTGACGCAAAGAAAATAAAAATGGTATAGTGGAAGAATTAATGGAGGAAAAAAGAATAAGAAAAGGGGCTTAAATTGTAGGGACAGTGACCGAACCATTTGTGTTGTAACAGGGCCCTTCCCGTAGCAGAAAATGGCAGCATCACACATGGAGTCATAAACCCTTGATGGAGGGTCCACCAGGAGGAATCTTTCGAGGTGTGAGGAAAGATCACAGTGTGTGAAGAGCCAAAAACACTGTACACGGTAACTGTATTGTTTGCAGTGAACACAAAGATATGTGCTTCTCTTCATGGGTGTCAGTACTAAAAAAGCAATGAACCTTCATCTTCAACCTATTCTATTGGGTAAACTTTCTGCTCCCAATTTCCTCATTTTTCTTAAGTTTTCATCACCATCTACGTTAATCACGCTTTCTCTAAACAAAAACCTTCATGTCAAAACAATAAAGGGTTATGAACCCCAAAAAAAGTTACTACTTCATCATGCTAACTTTGCCTTACAATTTGCATCCCCAGAAAAAAGGTCTATACTGGTCGGATTTAGAAGTAATAATAGACTGCAGAGATTATAAATATTTTTTTTTTTACATTGCTTTTGGGATATTTTATTTTTTATATATGTACATATGAGAGATGCTATACAAGGGAAGAATTGTTAATTCAAGAAGTACAAGTCGGCATTTTTCTTATGGATTGGTGGGTATCCAATTCTGCTCTTTATTTTTGTTGGTTTGTTTTACTCAGATTTTATTTTTAGTATTACAACTGATGCTAAATATAACCTTACATTCACATGCGTCAATTAATTAAAGACAAACTCGCGTTGGTTAGAGTTTATATATGTAGTTTTCTTTTCATCCTGCACAATGATTGCAGGGTATCTGGTTCTCTATTAAATTCTTGAACTATATATAATTTCTTCTTCCTTCTGATATAGAGAGGGGTGTAACTTTTTATATTATATATGCAAATTAATTCCTGCGACTGTTAATAATCTATTGTTCTTGAGTTTAATGTGTCTGTATAATCTCACTCGAGAAACTTTAAGCATACACACAGTTCTTTCTGCCATCTAAATATCACTTTCTATGTGGTTTTATTGTTGATGTTTTTGTGCTTTCTATGACAGAAAAATGCTCAACGTTTCGTCACTTTTACTGAGATGTAATAATATTATTACTTTATCTGTTCTCACAGTAGATATTTTTACACTCCTTTCAGTTGTTTTCAGAAAAATAAAAAATAAATTAAAATTAAACCCGAGCTTTTTTTTAAAAAAAAAAAAGACTAAAAAATTGTTATAATATTTTTCTCAGAAGTTAAAAATATAAAAGAACACTTTAAAATTTTACATTATAAAATTACCGGTTTTAAAGTGATAATATGCTTCGAGATGTTCTAGTTAAGAGAACAATTTTCATTTATAATATATATATATATATATATATATATATATATATATATATATATATATATATATATATATATATATATATATATATATATATATATATATAT